>JAEHJW020000977.1_pt1 | contig 55123 bp, 54 predicted proteins | sample 9271431 | NCBI WGS metagenome assembly JAEHJW02 | reverse complement strand
CGATCTAGGGTCGCCGCCAGGAACCCGATATTCACGGCGGCCTCGGCGTGGATCTGAACGCTCATTTCGGCGCCGTCGGTGGCGCTGTTGTACGCGACGACGACCTGGGCGTTGCCGGTCGCGATCCCAGTCTGCATGAACTGGGTGCCGTCCGACATCGTGCAGATGACCCGGTAGGTGGTGCCGCACGAGAGGTAGAGGCGCAAGTACCGCGTGCGGCGCTCGGCATCGACGACGAGCTTCATGCCAGTTCCGATCGACGCGCTCACGTTTGTCCCAGTGGTGTTCGTGCCAGCGGCGCTCGTGTGCTGTGCGTCGCCCGCTGACCAAGACGCGGTCCAATAGGCCGACGCATTGAACGAAGCAGTAGGGCCGGCGAGTTGGTCGGTGAAAAGGCGCCGAAGCGCCGCGATGCCCTGGGCCTTCCGATAGACGTTGTTCGGGTTTTGCGCCTCGAGGTAAAGCAGGTTCCCCCACATATGCCAGTCGAGCGTCCCCTCGGTGGTCAGGTTCGTCGCCGCGGGAAGCGCGTTCACGGTGAAGGCGCAGTTCGGGACCGAATTGCCGATCAGCGACGGGCTGCCGAAACCCGCGTTCGCGTGTGCCGAGACCTCGGCGGCGGTGAGCGCGCGCCCGAAGATCGCGACGTTCGCGACCAGGAATGGGTCGCTGTTGTCGGGGCCGAATCCGCCGATGTTCACGGCCTGCGTGCCGGAGACGGTAGATTGCGCGGCGGTCACGGAGCCGATCGGCGAGCCGTTGACGTAGAACGTGATCGTGCTCGTGCCGCCGGCGGTCGAGACGGTGACAGCGAAGTGGAAGGGGGTGCCAGCCTGCGCGATGAAGGGTACCGTCAGGATATTCGACGTGCCCGGATACCAGCACTCGAAGCCGGTGCCGATCGAGTAAAAGACAATAATCGCGGGAGCCGACGAACCAGACGGCCGCATATCCAAGATTCGCATCCCGGAGGACCCGACGTTCGAGGTCGTCGCGATTATTCCTTCCGCGGACCAGTTGAGAAGCGGGAACGTGAGCCCGAGTTGGGTTGTCGCGCCAACGCCATTGGCGCCCGCGATTGTGCCGATCCTCGCGAATAGGGCGCCGGGACGCGTACGTACGATCCCTCCGTTATTGAAGTCGACGGTCCCGCTGATCGTCGTGAGGTTGTAGCCGTTGCCGCTGTAATCCTCGAAACCCCCGCTCGCGTCGTCGCACTTCCAGAACGCGGCAGGGCTCGAGGCGAGGATCGCGGCGGCCGCCGCATCGACCGGCGCGGCGATGTTCACGTAGGAGGGGACCGGGACGCCAAGGCCGGAGAGCCCGAGGAAGCGCACGCCGCCGGTCGAGCCGGCCCCGTTAAGCGCGGCGATCCCGATCTCGCTGTAGGTGAGAACGAAGGTTTCGGCGAAGGAATAGAGCGTGTCCCAAATGACCCCATCAACCGACGCCATCAGCGACCAGGTCGTCCCGACCCGCGTGAAGCGCCACCAATAGGGGCTTACGTTGACCGAGTAACTCGACGGCACGCCGACGGACTCAGGAGTCGAACTCCAGGTGGCGCCGTTGAACGCGCCGGCGCCAGCCGCCCCGGTCAGATACATCGCGTCGATGTTGGGGGTGACCGGGCCGAGCGACATCATTTCGCCGTTCGCCGCGTTGCGAACCAGGAACGCGAACGCACCCGATGTCGTTCCGGGCACGACGAACACGCGCACGTCGAGGTTGCCGCCCGGGTCGGCGCGCCAGATGAAACCCCATTGGGACGGGCTCGGCGCGGACAGCAACCAGGATCCGTCGCTCGCAACCGTCCACACGTACGCGTCGGTGGAAGCGTGCGACAGCGTCCAGCCCTGGGTGCTCGGCATCGGCGGGAGGGTCCCGTGCGCGGTCGCCGGCGCGTAAATCTCGTAGGTGGTCCCTCCGCCGCCGCCGGAGCCGTTCGCGCCAGGCGGCCCGGGCGACCCGTCCTCGCCAGGCTCACCCTCGAACAGCAGGAGTACGCCCTGCGCGCCGGGAGCTCCGGCGGGCCCCGCGGCCCCAGTCGCGCCAGTCGCGCCAGGGCGGCCGGACGGTCCTGGACTTCCCGCCGGGCCTGGCGCGCCGTCGTCGCCAGGCTCGCCCTCGAACAGAAGCAGCACGCCTTGGGATCCCGCCGGACCTGGCGCGCCGGCGACTCCGGCGATGCCTGGCGGCCCATCGGCGCCATCCTCGCCGTCCTCGGCGGAGAGGAAGATCGCCGGTCCTGGAGGTCCCTGCGCGCCCGTGACCCCGTTGGCGCCATCGCGGCCAGGCACCGCGTCCCAGCCGTCCTCGCCATCCTCGGCGGAGAAAAACACGGCAGGCCCCGGCGGCCCTTGCGCGCCGGTCGCGCCGCCGCCGGACGCATCGAGCCGAAGCCCGGTCGATTCCGGCGTGATCGAGAGGTTGTTGCCGGGGATCAGGCCGGCGAACAGGAGGGTCGAACCCGAGCGGCCGACAAACACCTGGCCCGTACCGCCGGCGCCGTTCAAGTTCGCGGCGCCGGTGACGACGTCATCGCCGTTGAACGTGAGCTCGTCGCCTTGGAGGTTGATCTGTTGGACGAGCTCGCCGCTGCGGCTGACCGTGACCCACGCCTCACCGACCGAACCATCGTCGTTGAGCGCCGAGTCGGCGAGCTGCCCGGGGTTCGCCTGGCGCGCCCACCAGCCCTCGTTGGTGATGTCGTCGGTGTTCTCGAGCAGCGCTTGCGGTTCGGCCGCGGCCTGGCTGAAGTCGCCGGCAACCGAACTATCGGCGCCGGCGGCGAAACCGCCCTCGAGGGTCTGCGCCTGCGTCCACAGGTTCGCAGCCGCGATCCGCCCGTACTGCGGGTGGTCGTTCGCGAGCAGGTCCTCGAGCTCGCCGTGGACGATCGCGGTCGGATCGACCGCGGCTTGGCCGGCGGTGATCTTGAACGCCAGGCCCGGCAACGCCCAGGCGAAGCCGTGCGCCGCGACGTCGTACATCAGGACCGCGTCGGCGCCGGGCGGTCCGATCCCGAGGCCGCCGTCGTTCGGGGCCGCGACCCAGTACCCGTCGATGAACTGCACCAGGTCGCCGCTCGAGGGCGCGCCGAAGCTGGTCGGATCTACATCGGCAAGGTCGGCAAGGGCGAGTTGCTGGAAGTTCGCCGAGTCTGGCGAGTTCGCGCGCAGCACCTGGCCGGCGACAAGCCCCGAGACCGTGTGAGCGGTGCCGAGGCCAGTCTCGCCGGCGAGCTCGTGAGACGGCACCGTGGTCGTGCCGCCGGCGCCCTGGAGCGCTGCGACCTGCTCGAGCAGCGTCGCGATGTTCTGTTGCGAGCGCTGCAAATCGTCAACGAGCCGGTTGAGCTTCTCCTGGTCGTAGGATCGGCCGAACTGGACGTCGGTACGCGGCTGCTTCGGTGTGAGCGCCACGGGCTACCGCTTGCCGTAGGGCACCGCGAAGCCCTGCCAGATGCCCATCCGAAAACTGGTGCCGCTCGCGGCCACCGGATCCGAGGTCGCGGTCGGGAACTGGAGCGTCGGCGGCGTGAAGGCCGCGGTGTAGCGCGCGATTCCTTTCGTGATCCGAAGGTCCTGGACGCGCACGCCGTTCGCGCTCGTATATGTGTCAGTGAACCCGACCGAGATATTCGGCGGGTGCGGCCCATACGGGAGGGGGTTGACAACGAAGCCGGCGCCCGCCGAAACCCCGTCCACGTAGAGGTAGTGCAGCCCGTTGTGGCGAACCCAGGCAACGTGATGCCAGACTTCCGGGGCTGAGGTTACCTGGATGGTCGGGGCCGAGGGTGCGCCGGACTCGCTCCAAAGCGTGAGGTTGAAGCTGGTCATCGGCGACTGGTTCGGTGTCGCCGCGATATACGCCTGCCGGTTGCTCGCGACCTGGTTGTAGCCAATGATCGAGCTTGTTCCGATCACGATCGGGACGGCGAGGTCCCCCGCCGTCATCGTCGATGGAAACGCGAACCAGCACTCGGCGGTGAAATCCGCGCTCCCGCTGAGAAAATCCAGCTCGTCGCCAACGCTTATCGGGATGAACCAGCCGGCGCCGTACGAGTAGTAAGGACCTTGCGCGCCGTTCCACCCGTCGTAATAGGGGAGCCCGTAATAGGCGGTCCCCGCGAATTTCGGGTTCGTCGAGCTCAAGGTGGAGTTGACCATAAAGCCAGTCGTCCAGCCGTAGCCGGAGACGTCGACCGTCGTGGTCGCGCCGTTGACGCCCTGCATCGGCAGGAGGAGCGTGACGTTCGAGAAGTACGGGTCAACGCCCTCGGTGTAGTTGTCGAGCTCGATCACGAGCTGCGAGCCCTTCGCGTCGATGTCCACTTGCTCGCTCGTCGGCGAGAACGGCACGGGGCCGTACTGCCGGTAGCTCGCCTGTTGCGGCCGGTCCTTGGTCTTGAGAGTGAGCTGCATCGCGCCGGTGAAGTAGGCGAAGTCCGGGACCATGTGCCGCACCAGGAGGTGCGAGTCCGACCCGCCGACGAGGAAGCGCGCATCGGATCCGCCCATCGTCTGCGGCGTCATCCGGCCGCCGGTCGTGATGTCGAGGGTCCGCATCGAGAAGCCCAGGCCGACCGTGCCGCTGGCTTCGACCGCGTCGGTTCCAATCTCGTCGCGGTAGAGGTAGCCGTTCGCAACCGAGTAAGGGTAGCCGCCCATCGCTGAGGATCGCCCTCGAGCGCAGGTTCGGTTCCACGCGCCGTAGTACCAGACCTGGTCGTCCCAGTTGTAGGAGACGTATCGGTCGCACTCGCCCGAGCCCCCGATCGAGGGGTAGAGCCAGGTCACCTCGGTCTTGGGCTCGTAGGTGTAGCAGACCACCTTCTCGGACTGCGTGCGTAGGAGGCTCGTCGAGACGTTCGGGTCGAACACCGTCTCCCAGACCTCGCAGTTCAGGACCTTGAGCGTGCCCTCGTACGAGTAGAAGTTGTCGAACCCCATGAAGATCGCCACGCCATCGACATCGGCGCCGGCGTTCGGGCCGACTATCGTGCAGTCGCCGGCCGGCACGAAATCGTAAACCTGGGTCGTGCCGGTGCTGATCACGCGGAACAGCGTCGTGTCGGTGAAGCAGAGCGCCTGGCTTTTCGTGTTCAGCGCCGTGACGATCCTCGAGCCGCCCTGCAGGACCTGGCTGCCGGCGTCGTTCACGTCGGACGGAACCCAGTCGGTGAAGTCGTTGATGTCCGGCCAGCGCACCAGCATCGAGTCGTAGTTGCCGTTGATGTCGGTGCACCCGAAGGCGATCAGCGACTGGCGGTTGTGGTCGATCAGCACGCGCTGACACCCGTCCGGCGAGTTCGCGAGCTGCGTCGCCTGCGAGCTCGGGCCGAATTGGCGCTGCCACCAGTAGATCCCGCCGTCGGACGGGCTGAGGATCAGGTCCTCGCCGTAGTTGTCGAGCGACCAGGTCCGAAGCCGTGAGACGTACCCGGTGCCAGCGGGGCGCGGCGTGCCATAGGTGCTCTCGCCGTATACGCCGGTGCCGTACCCGGTGCCCTCGCCGTTCGATGCGTTGCCCGGGTAGATGTCGTAACGGATCGTGAAATTGCCGCCGCCGGTCTGGGTCGAGGTCGCGTCGCCGAGCGCGGTGATGGTGTAGGTGTTGTCATCGACGAAGGTGATCGGCCACTCGCCATTGACCACCAGGCCGCCGACGTTCACCGCGCCGATGATCGTGATGTAGTCGCCGTCGTTGGCCCGGTGGTCGGTATCGACGATCGTGAGCACGGCGCTCCCGCTCGTCGCGCTGATGCAGTTCGTGAGGTTCGAGCTCTTTCGCGATGGGGTGATGTCGTAGAGCGTCGCCAGGTCGGTGATGTACGCCTTCATGTTGTCGGCGATCGCGACCCAATACTGGCCGTCGAGCGACGCCCAGTCCGCCAGCGCTCGAGCGGTGCCGATGTAAAGGCCCGGCGGGATCTGCGTCGGCGTGGGTTGCGTGCCGGGCGTGAAGTTCGAGGTGTACTTGGCGTACTTGTAGATCGTGAACTCGTCGAGCTCGCCGTCGTAAGAGTTTTCCTGCGACCCCTGGAAGTTGTCGAAATTAATGTACGCGACGGTCGGTGCGGCCGCGAAAGAGTCGGTGGAAGGGGCCGTCGAACTGCCAACCGATGTGCCGTTGATGTACAGGGTAATGACGGACCCGTAGCGCACGAGGGCCACGTGGGTCCATTGAAAGAGAGGGATCGTAGTTGGCGACGAAATCGACGTTGCGATCAGGTTTGGTTGGAACACGACGTTGGTCGGGTTGACCGAGGATTCGGTGAGGCAATAGATCCGAAAGCCCGTGGCGCTCCCGGACGGCGGCCAATAATTGAACAGCTCGCCGGTCGGTCCCCAGAAGTTCTGGAGGCGCGGGTACATCCAAAACTCGACTGTGAAGTCGCCGAGGTCGAGGTCGATCGGGCCGTTCTGCGTCACCGGCCAAGAGAGGTACGAGCCGTTTCGCGGAAAGGGCGAGACGTTGCCGCTCGCGCCGGAGAAGCTCCCAGCGCCGGTGCCGACTTTTGGGTTCGTGGTGTCGATGACGACCGGGCCGCCCGTCAGGCCGCCCCCATTGTTCGTCACGGCGATATTGTTCACCGATGAGTCGATGATCGACGGCGAGCCATTGGCACCGTCGAACGTGAGAAGGAACTGCGGCGCGGTCGGCGGCGCGGTCGGGATCGCCTCGAGCAGCGGGATGTATTCCCAGCCGCCGCGCTTCTCCGGCAAGAGCTTGTGCCAGCGGACCCAGTTCGAGTCGGTCCAGCGATCCCAATTCTGGAACGCGATGCGAGTGTGAGCTCCGCGGCCGGTCGGATTCGAGAGAACGCCAGGTCCGAGCGGCAGCGAGACGAACTCGCCCTTGCGCGGGCCGGCCATCAGGCCACCGCGCCCTTCACGTTCGGAGCGCCTGAGCCGCTCACGAAGGTCGCCGTGCCACCGTTGAGCTCGGCGGCTTTGCCCGCCGCGCCGCCGGCCGAGAACGGTCCGGTGTGACCGACGGGCGTCGTAGCCGGGTTCGTGCCGGGCGCGCCGGCCGTCCCCCAGTCGCCGCCGGCGCCGGCGGTTCCGGCCGCGCCTGCGCCGTTCTGCGTGCTCGTACCGGCTGCGCCGAAGGCCGACGCGGTGAGGCTCATGCTGCCGTCGCCACCGTCCGATGCCGGACTGCTACCGCCGCCGATGAACACGCCGCGGCCGCCGCGTCCGCGCTTGCCGTTGCCGGCGCCCGCACCGCCGCCAGCACCGTTGCCGAGGCCGTCGCCGCCACCACCGCCGTCCGTCGCGCCAGCGCCGCCACCACCACCACCACCGCCCCAGATATGACCCGAGGCGTTCGTGATGTTGAGCGTGACGCCCGAGCCGGGTCCGTTGATCGCCTTGCCGCCGGCGGTCGCGAACCCCGCGGCAAGCACGGTCGCGCCCGATCCCGGGTAGTTCGCGACCGCGCCATCGGCGCCATCGCCACCGTGGCCGAGGATGTAGCCCTGGTTCACCAGGTTGATCGTCGAGCCGCTGATGACGCCCGAGAGGTCCATGGCCGCGACCAGCGGGCTCGAGGCTTCGATGACGACGCCAGGCGCGACCGTGATGTTGATCGTCTGCGGCGCGCCGAGCGTGCCGATCACCGCGGTCAGGTTCCAGTCAACGCAGTTCGAGGAGATCGTGATCCCGGTAGTCGTGCCGGTGCCGGGATTCAGGTTCGCGAAGTGCCCGGCAAGCCACTTGGCGAGCGCGGCGTTGTAGCGCATCTCGAACACGTCGATCGCGCCAGGCGCGGCGCCGAGCGTTGGCGGCACGCCGTTCTCGAAGTAGAACGCGGCGTTCCAGCTCAAGGTGCGGCCGCCGGTGCCGTCCTGTTGGACGATCAGCCAGAGGACCTGGCCGTCGGCCGGGTTCACCGGCGCGGCCATGACGCGATTGCCGGTGAGGGTCAGGATCTGGGAGTTGCCGGCGTTGCAATCGACCGTGGTCGTCGGCGCCTCGGTGACCGTTGCGAACGGAAAGCGGGTCGGCACCGAGATGTTGTTGACGACGACGGTGTTGCCGGCAATCTCGGCAGCGGTCCTCGAGGTGCGCGCCCAGTTCGAGTACGGGACGTTGTTCATCGAGCTCGAGCTCGAGGCCGCGGCGGTCACGCTGATCACGTTGGTCCCGTCGCAGAAGATCAGGCGCAGCTCGTTCGGGTTGACCGTCGCGGTCGTGCCGGCGCCCCCATACGTCATCGTGATCGGCTGGGCGGTCTGGTTGTTGACCAGGTAGAGCTTGCCGGTGACCGTGGCTGGCACCGTGATCGTGACCGCACTCGCCGGCGTGCCGGTGACGTACAGGCCGAGGTAGCGCGAGATCGAGCTCGAGCCGCCGGTGAGCGCCGGAAGGCTGTAGGTCGTCGCGGATCCGAGCCCGACCGTGGTCCAGCCGGCGACCGCGGTGTCGAGCAGGCTCACCGTGTCGCTGTTGAGGGTCGAGCCCCAGGTGTTGTTGTAGCTGTTGGTCGCCGGCAGCCGGACCTGAAGAAATTGCGTGTAGGAGTCAGCCACGGAGTTCTCCGATTATTGCTGCTGCGCCGGTTGCTGGATCGGCGGCGGCGGCGGTCCAGGCAATCCGGCAACGGGTTCGAGCGGGGTGTAGTCGCCCTTGCGGCGCGCGATCTGGAGCTCCGACGCGGCGTTCGGTAGGAGCTCCTGGTAATACTTGGTCCGCATGTCCGCGTAGCGGTCGTCGGCCTTCAAGAATTGCTCGGCTTCCATCAGCACCGCGACGAACAGGACGTCCCCGAGGTTGTCGCCCATCCAGGTGTTCTGCGCGATGACGATGGATTCGGGCCGCTGGATGTAGTGGCGAATGATCGAGGTCGCGTTCGCGTCCGCGGCCGGCGCGATCAGCCAGCTCGAGGTCCCGGAGTCGCAGTAGTAAAGCGGGCGGCCAGCGGCCGCGCCGGCGTAATTCTGGATGAAGTCGAACGAGCGCTTCGAGAGCAGGCGGATCTGGCCCGAGTACACGCACCAGAGGTTGCGCTCAACCACCATCAGCGGATTGATCCTCGCGGTCGCGCCGACGGGCGCCGCGAGCGGCGCGGCCCAGGTCGCGTTCGTTGAGGTGTTCGTGAGCGTGACCGCCTGGAGCTCGCCGTCCGAGAACGTGGTCGCGTAGGTCCCGGTCGTTCCCGTCCAAGCCGCCGCGAGGAGCGCGCCGGTCGAGCCGGCGGCGATCGGCGCGGTGAACGTGATCACCGTGCCCTGCGCCGGCTTCGGCACCGAGCCCGCGCCGGGGGTGAGCGGCACCGAGTCGTTCACGTCGAACAGGTCGAGGACCAGGTCGCGGATCAGGCGCAGCTCGCCCAGGTAGATCAGGCGATTGATGTTCGCCAGGTAGAGCGAGCTGGCCTCGAGCGGCCAGTCCTGCAGCGCCTGGTAGAGCGCCGTGTAATTAAACCCTTGCATAGTTCGCCACCTCGTTCGACGGGCTGGAGCTCGCGGCGCCGGCCAGCGCGGTCAGGTAATAGCTCACCTCGTTCTGATCCGAGGCCGGGTCGAGCGGGATTTCGTCCTGGTACTCGAACACGCCTGGCGCAAGCACCTCGAGGAGCGCGTAGCCCTGTTGATTCGAGTCGCGGTAAAGGTTGAAGCCGGTGATGCCGCCGGATGCCTCGGTCCAGCTCAGGAGCGCAGCGGTGCCGTTCGCGTTGAACGCGGCGGCCAGCACCGGCGCCGCGATCGCCGGCGTGAGCTGCACCTGGATCACGTTCGAGTACGCGCTACCCATAGGTCGCGCCCTCGAGGACGTCGTAGCCGAGGACCTTGTACTGCACCTCGCCCGCCGGGACCGCGGTGTCGGTCCAGGTGAGCGTCTCGATCGCGAGCGCACCGAACTCGTCCGCGGCGTTCGGGAGCGCTGCGACCTGCGCCCAGGTGTTGCCGCCATCGGTCGAGCGGAACACGTTGTAGCCGGCGGATGTCGCCGCGCCGCCCATGCCGGAATTGTCGTCGCCGACCTGGCGGCCGCCGATGCTCGTCCAGGTCAGAACAACGGTCGAGCCGGCGATCGCCGCGGTGAGGAACGGCTGGGGCACCAGGTAGGCGTCCGGGCTCGGCCGGTAGATCGCCTCCGGGTCGGTCACCGTGACCGGAAACTCCTGCGGCTGCCGCGGGTCGTAACAGCCCTGGCAGACCAGCATGTTCGGGAAGTAGCCGTCGAAGATCAGGTCGCGGCGCAAAAAGCGGAGGCCGCAGCGCTGGCACAGTCCAAGGGCCTTCGAGCCCCGTGCGTAAGCGGGCATTTAAGCCCACCCGCCGTTAACGGACTTGAACCGGCGATGCGGCCTCACGCGGCACCTATTTCCCTTCCATGTGCGCGAGGCGCGCCTTGGCCTTCGCGACGATCCGGTGTTCCGTGGCCGGCGAGATGTTGCCGGCGTGTTCGGAACGCGGTGCGAGCTGGATCGCTTTTCGCAGGTGCACGGCGTCGTTGCCCGGGAAGGTTCGGCCAGGCCCCAGGAACTCATCGTCCGGGAGCTCGCGCCGGCGTTCGGTCGTAAGTTTGCTCATTCGTCCTCCTACGTGACTTTCAGGTGGTGCGGGAGCTCGCCGAGACCGACCGCCGTGCCGGTCCCAGCGGCGGCGGCAGGCGGCGCGACAGCCGTTGCCGCCGGCGCCGGATCGGGATGAACCAGGCCGGTCGCCGGCGGCGTGGACGGATCCACGGGCGGCGTCGGCGGCTGCTCGACCACCGGCGGCGAGTGCGCGAGCGTGGACGGATCCGCCGGCGTGGCCGACGGTGTCACCGGCACGCCGACGTTCACCGGCTTCGGCGTGAACGCCGACTCGATCGAGTGCCCGGCGAGGACCAGGCGCTTGACGACGTGAAGATTCCACCAGCCGTCGACCGCCTCGTACGCATCGACGGCATCGACTTCGACCTTCTTGACGTAGTCGTAGATCCGGCCTTCGGCCGTGACCGCGAACCGCGCCACCGCATTGATCAGATTCGACATGCTAAGTCCCCCTTCTACGATTGATCCGAAGCGTGATGTCACCCCAGTCGCGATTCGCGTCGAGCGCGAGCGCCAGGGCACCGCCGACATTGTGCGGGTTCGGGTCGTTGCCGCGATACATTACCTGGAGATCCTCGAAGCGCGCCGGGTTGAACTTCTGGGCCAGCCGCGCGGCGAGGCCGGCGTGCATCGCTTCCTGGAGCTCCGGGCGGTTCTGGACCTGGGTCGTCAGATCGAGGCCGGGCGTGGCTGGGGCACTGAGCGCCCAGTAGAAAATCTGATCGGTGTTGTTCTCCGGGTTGCGCCAGAGCGTCATTACCGCCTGGTTCCACTGGCGATCGACCAGGTAGCGGTCTGGGCGCCCGGTCTGGAGCTTGTCGGGCAGCTCGAGGTACTCGGTGCGAGACATCGCGTTGATCGGCGTGTCGCGGCCCGAGCGGCGAAGGACCGCGCTCGAGACGGCGAGGACCGTTGCCGGCAGCGTGATTTGCGGGACCTGTACCTGGGTCGTGAAATTCTCGAGCGCGTACTGGTAGGTGCGGATCCCGTAGGTCAGCCACTCGCTCGACATCATCAGCCCGAGGGAGCGCAACGCCGATTCGATATGGTCGTTGCCGATCGCTCGAGGTGCGATGCCGGCGCGCTCGAACGCCTCCGAGACGATCGCGGCGATGTCCGGGGCCAGGTAAACCGACGTGGCCGTGAGGGCCATGAGTCACCCCCTACGCGGTTCGCGACTCCATCGCGCGCAGCGCGACCGGGCCGCCGGCGGCGACCTGGAGCCGCACGGCGGACCACGGAGCATCGAGCAAGGTGGTCGTCGCGACCGTGCCCGAGGCGACCAGCGTGTCGATGTCGTCCGCGTAGCCGCCGACCTGGCGCATGATGTTCGGATCGCTCGTCGCCTGGACCACGTAGGTCGCCGAGGCCCCGAGGATCACACCGCGTAGGTTCGTCGAGTAGGCGTTCGCCTTCGAGCCGAGGATCAGCCACGGCGAATACTGGGTCGCGCCGGTGCCCACCTCAACCGTGGTCGCGACCGCGCCGGAGGCGACGATCGAGGACACGCTCGAGTACATGAACACCGACGTCGCCGCGCCCACGTTCGCGCCAGCGAGCACCTCCGAGACCGGCGAGCCGCCGTAGTCGGTGCCCGTGATCTTGAACGTGATCCCTGAGTCGTTGCCGGCGCTCGTGATGATCACCGGCTGCTGGAACGATCCCAGCGATGCCGCGCCGGCGGCGAGCACCAGCGGGCCGGCGGCGCCGAGCGCTTGGGACGCAGCGATCGCCGCCAGCGCAGCGGTGGCCGCGCTCGCCTGTACGTATTGGATCGGCATGGTCGCTCCTTACGCCGGGGTCACCCCGAACGTGCCGACCTGGCTCGTCGGATCCGCCGGCTTGAAGTACAGGCTCAGGAACGCGATGCCGTTCGGCGTGCCGGCCGGCGCGTAGGTGCCGCGGACATCGCCGGTCGTGGAGCTCGCCGGCGTCGGATCGCCCGGTACGAACGCGCCAGCGTCCGCTGCATCGGCGAACGCGGCCAGGGCGATGTCGCCCGAGACCGCCGCGAACGGCAGCCCCAGGACCTTCCCCGTGCCCACCGTGGCGAGCGTGACCGCGGCATTGACGTTGACCGCGGTGACGGTCGCAAACGCCTTCTTGCCGGTGAACACGGTGCCCGACGCCGAACTCTCGGTCTGCGGCTGGCCGTACGCGTCCGTGCCGGTGACCGTCATGATCGCCGCGCCGGTCCAGGCGCCAACGACGTTGCGCGGAACATCGAACACGGCCGCACCGGAGACCACCGCGGCGCCGTTCAGCGTCGCCGGCGTTCCCGGGTTGATCGACTGCGAGAGCGCCACGGCGTTCGCCGAGGCGGCCTGCACCGGCTGGCCGCCGACGGTGATCGAGGCGGTCACGGCGTTGACCAGAACGCCGACGGTGCGTGCGCCGCCGATCGTCGGGTTCGATGCGCCCCAGAAGGTCACGGCCGCCGAGCCGTTCAGGAACTGGCCCTGTAGCGTCTCACCGTCCGAGAAGGTGATCGGGTAGAGCCCGGTCGGGCCGGCCCAGACCGCCGACAGCGTGCCGCTCGAGGCGCCGGCGGCGAGGCCAGCGGTGAAGGCCGCGGCGATCGCGCAAACCGGCTTGAACTGGGTCAGCAGGTAACATTGATACCCGGGCTTGTCGGCCTGGTAGGGGCCGTACACGGCGCGGCCGTTGAAGGTCTGCGCGGCGCGCGAAATGAGTTGTCGAGACATGGTCGGAAGCTCCTATTTGGCAGCCCTTGCGGGCATCCGTTCGTGCTTGAGCTCGGCGCCGGCCAGGAGGTGTCCCGGCCGGCGCGTCGCCCCATCTACGCTGAATTGCAGCGATGAATCCCGTCAATTCCCCGAGGCGAAGGCTCCGCGCGGATTGGTCCAGCCCTGGCTGTACCGCTCCGAGAGCTTGTAGCGCAGGTTGCCAGTCTCGAAGTCGCCCTCGAGGCCCTTCTTCAGCGCGCGGCGCTTGAACGCCCGCAGGCCGTCCGGTACGTCGGTGATCATGTACCAGGCGGTCGGGCTCGTCAGGTACCGATTGACCGAGAAGCCATCGCGGATCGTGCCGAGCTTGAACAACGCGTTGATGTTGTTGTCGCCCGTGTCCGGCTGGTAGGGAGTCATCAGGATCCGCGCCGCGACGAACTGCAGCTCCGTCGGAATCACGAGCTTCTTGATCATCGCCCGGACCGGGATGCCGCGCTCGTCGTCCCACTCGGCGACCTGGATCGCGGCCTGCTCGAGCGCCGCCTCCGAGAGCTGCGCCGAGGTCGCGAGCATGTTCGCGAGCAGTCCGCCCCCGCCCAGCGGGTGAACCGGCGAGAACAGCGGCACGCCGTCGCCGCCGACGTTCGTGCTGGAGAACCCGTAGTTCAGGATGTTCGTTCGCGAGACTTCCTTCGTGAACTTCATCGAACGCGCCATCGAGCGGGCGATCTGCGCGCCCATGGTCAGGTAGAGGTTGTCCTCGACCGCTTCCTCGGTGATTGCGACGGCCTTGACCACCGTGGCGTGCTGGTAGCGCGACACGTAGGTCTCGTACATGTCGTCGTACTCGATCGCGGCGCCTTCCGGCTTGACCTGGGCTGCCCCGGTGCCGGCCATCATCACATCTTCCTCGTACGCCTTTTCCGAGGGCGATTCGTCGAAGATTTCCGTCCAGAGTTCCGGGTACTCGTTGTAGGCGAGCCCGACGACCGCGTTCAGCCCGAGTTGGAGCTGCTTGCGTTCGGATGCTCTCAAAATTGCCATGTTCAGTTACTCCTGCTTTTTGAGCGTTGTCTGACCGATCAGCGGCCCCGGTATCAGTACGGGGTGACCGCCGCGCGCTTGTAATGCAGGAATATCTGCATCAGGGCCTTGGCGTACTGGCCGTACGAGTTCGTCACCTCGTCGCGCAGCGCCGCCACCATGAGCTGCTGGGTGGTGGAGACCGCCGAGAAGGTGGACGAATCGACCTGGTCTGCGCTCATCCCGGTGCTGGGGTTGCCGACACCGATCAGGACGTTCGCGGTGTTGCCGATGTTGGTCGCCGCGAGGCCGCCCGCGCCCGAGACCTGGGCCGCGAACAGGATGTCCGGGTCGTCCCACACGTACGCCTCGGCAGTCGTGCCCGGGAGCAGCGTCTGGCCCGAGCCCCAGTAGGGTCGGAACTGCGTGTTGCCGCCCGCGTCCACGTAGGCGCAGCCGGCGAACGAGCCGATCGACGGATTGGCGCCCGCCGCGACGACGTCCAGGTTTCCGCCCGTCCCGGTCGGCTTGACCAGCGAACCCTGAAAGAGGTTCGACGCCAGGCCGCCCGCGATCGAGTACGGGCCGTAGTTGTTGTTCCGGGGCGTCCCGCCGCCGGCTTGCTTCGCCGGCCGGAAGCCGGAAGGCGCGTTCACGTTGCTCATCGCAATTTCACCTCGAGAAAGCTAGGTTGTTACTCCTCGCCGTCCGGCTTGGCCGAGCGGCGGATGCGCGATCGTTCGAGGGCCGACGAGTGTTCGTTGCGGTCCTCGACCAACGGCATTTTTGGATTGGCCTCGGGAAGTCCCGGGTGCTTCGCGGTCACGGCACGCGTCGCGCGATCGCGGATTTCGTTGTAATGCTTGTCACGCTGGCGCTTGAGCTCGAGCGGGAGCTTCATCAGGACCGTCGTGTCGTCGCCGATCACCTCGCCGTAGCGGCCAAGCCGACCGCCAAGCGTCTCGGTCGGCAGATCGCGCTCCTCGATGTCCTCGGGCTTCACGAACTCCCAGCCCTGGCGCAGCGATGCGAGCAGGTTCGCCTCGTCACCGTGCCGGCGGGCGTGGCGTGCGATCCAGCACAGCGAATAGCCCGGCGGATCCTTGAACGAGGGCAGCGAGTACGCGGGTCGCCACTGGCGCTTGGGGCCGGTATCGACCTCGCGCACCGATGCCGCGTCGCGGATCGTGCCGGGCTTGGTGAGGCGGCGGTTCACGCGATGGACCTCGTCGACCTTCGGCTGCGATCGGCGCTCGCGGCGCTGGCGATTGACCTCGGCCTGGCGCCCGGCGTCCTGCTTCGCTTCCTCGACGATGTCGCCGGCGTCGGGCGGCGCGCCCACTTCGATGATTCCCATGGGCTATGCCTCCATCGCCTGTTGTTCCCGCAGGAACCGGACCACGTGGTCGTTGTTGTCGGGATCCAAGCCAACGGCGCGCATGGTCCGAAGGTCGGTCTGGGTGAGCGTTCGGCGGTTGCGCGACACGGGAGCAGCTCGGCCGTTCCCGCGGTCCTGGAAGCCGGCTGCCGGCGCCGGCGCGCGGCGTTGAACGGGCTCGTCCGTTGCCGGCTCGTCGTCGGGATCCTCGAGGCTTCGGATTTCGTACTCGGGGAAGCGTTTGGCGAGCTCGCGGCCGATCGCGTTGAAGGTCGCCGGACTGTTGGCGTCGTAACCCTCCTCGCGGGTGAGCCGGGTGTAGATCGCACCGGCCAGCGTCTTGACGTCGGAGGCGCCTGGGTCGTCCCACCAGTCGGCGTTCGCCCGGATGAAGCGCTGGCCGGCGGGCGTCGGACCGCTCGGTGCGGCCGCGACCGGCGCCGGCGTGCGGCTGGCGTTCGGATCGACACCGCCGGCGTCGCGCCGAACCTCACCGCCGCTCGCTGCAGCGGCGTGACGGGCTTCGACCCGCGCCATCTCGGCCGTGATCTTCGCCGCTTCGGAGGAATCGCCGCGCTCGTTGGCCGCGACCAGGCGCTCGAGGAGCGCTTGCATCGCCTTGTCGTGGTCGGTGTCGCCACCGGCGCCACGGGCGGCGAGCTCGAGGCGCAGCCGATCGCGGTCGGCCGAAATCTCTGAAATCTGTCGCTGGGTCTCGGCCTGGAGGTTCGCGAGCTTCTGGTCGAAGGCGCGCCCGTAGCGGGTCATCCGCTTGTAGAGCTCCTTCTCGAACGGCGTGCGGCCGGTGCGGCCCTGGCGTTCGTCGTCTCGAGCGGCTGCGCCGAGATCCGCGTCCGAGGCGCGTCGATCGACCGCCTTGGAGGGGTCGGCCTCGTCCAAGTCAACCGAGATAACCGTCTCAGGAGCTGCGCCGTTCGGCGCGTCCTGGTCATTGTCTGGCATGTGAGATCCCCGCCGTTGTGATCACGACGAGAATCTAGTGCGCGGTTTTACTCCCAGACATGGCAGAAACTGGCAGGTTCGCGGCTCGAGTTGCCGCAGCTCGAGGGCGCGCCGGCCGGCGTGGATGCGGACCGGCGCGCGTTGCGCGGATCAGATGTAGGCGCGGAAACCCCGTGGGTCGCCGTTGATCACACCGATGATCGCCGAGCAGGTCACCGAGTAGAAAACGTACTCGTCGTCGACCGCCGTGACCTTGTCGCCGGCGTTCCGCTGCATGATCACGTAGCGGCCCACCAGGTCCTTGCCCGAGTTGATCCCCTCGCCGAACTTCGACAGGTCGATCCCACCCTCGGTCTTGCCGTCGAGCGCCGCCGGCCCGACGTCGAACACCCGACCGACGATCTGGAGGATCGCCTCGGCGTCCTGGACCGACTTGACCACCTGGATGCCGCCCCGCGTTTCCTTCGGCGGCGGCAGCGGCTGCACGTAGATGTTCCACAGGGTCGCCCGCACCGGCGGCGGATTCAGGAACAGGTCGCGGAACGGCCGATCGCCGGCGAGCGCGTCGCGCGTCATCCGGTCGATGTCGATCCGCGGCCCAGGGGTCATTCGGTTACTCATCGTCGTCGCCTCCCGTCAGCTTCTTGATGTCGTCGCACAAAACCTGGTCCACCTCGAGCAGCGCCTTGGCGCGCCCTACGAGCTCGTCATAGGCGCGATGCTCGCCGCCCTTCGCCATCCGCTCGAGGGTCTCGGAGCGCAGCCGGCGTACCCGCCGGCGGGCCGCGTCGAGGGCCTCGTACGGGGTGCTCACGTCTCGTTCTGCAGTTCGGTCGGACGGGATCGCAGCCCGAGCGGGTTCGCGCCGAGCTCCTGCCAGATGTCGCCGGTGAGCTGCGGGCTGGTCCCGATCCGCATGGTCGCAACGCTGCCGACGTGTTCGGGGCGCTTGCGCCACCAGAGGACCGCCGAATCCAGGCCGGCGTCGGCCGCCATGACCGACGTGGCGGCGGCAACGGCGGCCGCGGCGCGCTCGAGGAGCGCGATCGCCTCGTCCTTGGGCCCGCGCGCCTCGAAGGTCCGAAAGCCGATCGACTCGACCAGGCGCACGGCGCCAGGCGAGGCGGCCGTGACGACCGCGAGCTCGCTGTCGATCGCGATCGAGAGCGGGATCCGAAACTCGGGAAGCGGCGGTAGATCGACCTCGTAGACGAACGGGAGTCGCCGCGGATGGAGAGCGGCGGCCATCAGCGCCGCCGCGTCCCCGGGGACCTGCCCGATGCCGGGCGCGAAATCAAGGGATCCGGCCCTTCACCCACATGACCAGGCCGATGACCATCCAGACGACGGTTGCCAGGCCAAGGAGCGCCAGGCCGTCGATCGCGCCGCGCAGGAGTCCCATTGCCCGCCCCCATGAATCACAGACCAACGCCAGAAGTTGCCGCGGTGCGCGCCGCGGCTCGCTGAGGCTCGGATGGTAAGGCGTCGAACGCCGTTCGGCTAGATCGTGTTGCTGGCCTTCGGCTCGCGTTCGCCCCACCCCATCGTGTTCGACGTGGGCACCGTGCGGCCGCGCCCGATCGCGTGCTGCTCGGCGACCTCGCGCTCCGGCTCGTCGGCTTCCTTGCGGTTCGCCTTGGCGCTCGCGGTGTCGGCGAACTCCTCGGCTTCGGCCGCGGAGACCGAGTCGTGGCTGCCGATCACGTTGTCGGCATCGACCGTCTTGTGCCCGATGTCCGGATCGCTCTTGCCGAGCTCGTCCTCGTGTCCAAGGCCGGGCCGCACCTCGCGGCCCTCCATCATGCGGTTGATCATCGCTGTTGCTCCAGGTTTGCGAGAAGTGAACGGATCGTCGGGCGCTCAATCGCCCATGTCGTCGCCGTCGGGGGTGGGCTCGGCCGACGGTCCCATGCCCGACTCCACGCCCGGAGGCGCATCGCCGCCACCGCCAGGCATCCCGCCGACCTGCTCGCCGGCGGTTTCGGGGCCTCCCATCATGTACGGGCTCGAGGGTGCGGCCTCGGAGATCGGCGCGGGACCGTGCGCCATCAGGCCGAGCGCGGCACCTTCGGCGCGGCCGGGGCGCTTGTGAGCTCGGGTGAGCCGCTCGTGCGGCGTGCCCGGATCGGCGCCGCGGGTGTGGTGTCCTTTGAAGCCGTGTTTCGTCTTGGCGGTCATTCGATTGCTCCTGGTTCGGGGGATGCACCGTTCGCGAGGCCCTGCTCGAGCGCCTGCTCCCGGTCGAAATACTCGCCCTGGCCGCCGGCGTACAGCCGGGCCAGAAGGTCGGCGAGCTGGTCAAAGCTCACGTCGAGCTCCTTCGCGGCGTTCGCGAACTTGCGCGGCGATATGTCCTGGCTGCCGGCCTGCAAGGTCGAGCGCAGGTAGCTGCGGGCGGCGCGCACCTCGGGAGGCGTCGCGGTCACGTGACCCCCGTATGCGCGTCGGCGTCGCCCTCGGTGGTCGCGGCCGATTGCTCCAGTTTGTCGCCCGCCTGGAGCGCGGCCTGGGACGTGCCAGCGCCGGCGCCGGCGGCGATCGCCTGGCGTTCGGCCTGGAGCTCACCCTCCGGGCCATCCGGCAGGCTGGCGTCACGTTGCTGCGCCAGGCGCTCGGCCTGCGCGCGCGCCTCGAGCGCGAGGCTCTGGGTGTGCTGGGCGGCGTTCTGGCCCATCTTCTGGACCGCGCCGGCGGCCTGTTGATCCAGGTCGTTCTTCGCGGCCACGGCGTCGCGCGCTTCCTGGAAGATCAGCGCCCGGTCCTTGCGCGCCTCCTCGTTCTCGAACGCGATCTGCTTGCGCCGCTCGCCCGCCTGGAACGCCTGCTCGTCGAGCTCCATTTGCTGCCGGGCTGCCTCGGTCTTGGCCTGCGCCTGGGCCTGCGCGGCGAGCTGCTCGGCCGGCGGACTGCCCGGCGGTGGGCTCGGCTTCGGCAGGCGCGTGATCGCCTGGACGACCCGCGCGGTGATCTGCGCCTCGGCCTGGGGGTTCAGCCCGACCGGGTTGCCGTCGGCGTCGTAGGTGGGCGTGATCCCGGCGGCGCCGAAGATCGCCTTGCGGTACGAGCTCGCCAGGTGGTCGCGGATATGCGCCTCCATGGCCGGCATGATCGCGCTCTGGAACAGCGCCGGCGGGAACAATGCCTGCGCGCGCTGGATCGCGTCCTGGTGAATCTCGAGGTGCGCCTTGTCGTCCTGCGCCGGGAACACCCTGACGGGCTTGCCGGCGAACATTTCGGCGTTCTCGGAGACCGGATCAAGGTACATCGGCCCCTTGACCACCGGGCCGACGCCATCGACGTCGGGGACCTTCAGCGAGACCAGCATCCGCCGGTGGGCCTCGGCGCGTTGCTGCGGCGGGTACAGGTCCGGCGCTTCCTTCTGGAGCGCCAGGATCGCCTGGGCGCGCATGACCCGCTGGGTGTCGCTCGAGATTGCCGGATCGGTGACCGAGTAGATCCCGACGCCTGGCGCGAAGTCAGACTTCAGGAGCTCCTGCGGCTCGTCGCCGATCGCGTATGAGTAGCGCTGCGGGATGTACTCGCCGATCAGGTCGCCAAGCATCTGCAGCTCTTGGCTCATCGAGACGTGCAGGCGCTTGTGGATCGCGTTGATCGGCTTCTGGGCCTGTTGGATCAGCGCGACCGTGGTGCCGACGGGGCCTGCGTTGGTGCCGTCGCCGACCGCTGCGTCGGTCGTGCCGCCGAAGCGCTGGCCGGCCTCGACCAGGGCGCCGAGTAGCTGGAACAGCGCCGGCGAAGGCTCCTTGAAGGGAGGCGTGTAAAACGCCTTCGCCAGGTCCTCGGCGCTGGCATCGACCTGCTTCCAGACGCCGTGCTGGAGGCGAATCTCGCCGGCGATCCGCGCCTCCTTGGTCGCGAAGCCGCCCTGGAAGTTGGCCGCGAGCGCGGCATCGAGGAGCGCGTTGACCGCACCGCTCGCCGCGCGGCCGAGGCTGCCGATCACGTGCGGGTAGCCCCAGCCGTAGAAGCCGAGCCCGGGCAGGAACTTGTGGTGGGCGAACCAGATGCGCTTCTTGAAGGTGGGATCCGGCTGCTTCCAGTTCCGCCGGATCATCAGCACGCGCTCGTTGTCGGCATCGACGACGACGATGTAGGGCCGCTTGCCGGTATCCTCGCCTTGGGGCGCGTTGTAGGTCGCGCGATCGCCGAGCGGGTCGTGGACGCTGCTGCCCTGTTGCGCGCCGCCGTACGGGTCCTCGTTCAGGACCATATCGACGTGGTACTCGAGCATCCGGTAAAGCCGGTCGCGCTCGTGCACCGTCGGGATCCGGTCGTCGGATCGGTCCGCGGCGACCGCATGGGACGCATCGCCAGGCGCCGGCATCGGCAGGTCCTGGACCCGGAACAAACCGAGGTTCATCGCCGAGTCGATGTCCTCGCCGGTCATGGTGAAGTCCCAGGCGTACCGCGGCATGGATTTCAGGTCGGTGCCGGCGTACGGGGCGATGAAGTTGGTCGCCTTCACGTGCCGCAGGGTCGGCAGCCCGGTCGTGAAGTCGATGCCGGCGCGGCGGAACGCGGAGCCGCCCATCGGCAGGTACATGAGCATCATGTCCGTGTCGTCGAAGTACCCGGTATCGACGTCGGTCAGGTAGTGGTTGAGGAACGTGCGGATCCGCTTCGCGCGCTGGAGCTTCTGCGGAGTCTTTTGCCCGACCACCTTGGTCTCGGCCGGGCCGTCCGGCGGGAACACTTCGACGATCGCGTTCGCCTGGAAGCGCACCGTCGCCTCCATCAGCATCGGGTGGGTGACGTCGTGACCGTTCTCGGTGTCGCCCTTGCCGCTCTCCTCCTGGGGCGTGGCGCGCAGCCCGAGCATGTCCATCGCGTTGCGCTCGCGATCTTCCCAGTCTTTGCGGCTTTCCCGGTCGACCTTGGAAAACTCGACCAGGCGCGAGGCGATCTGGGTGAGCGCGCCGTCATCGAGCGCGTCCGCCAGGTTCTCGTCGAAGTCGCCGGCGCGAGGGATCCTGGCCTTCAGGACGGTCGGGCCCTCGACCGTGATCGTCCCGTCGGTGTTCCGGGTGATCCGCAGCCCGTCCTTCTCGCTCGTTCCGAGGAGGCGGTCGTCAGGGGTGGTGACCGCGGTTGATTCGTAGGCCAATGGTTCGCCCTCGTGCTGTGAGCGGAGGGTATCAACGGGCGTCGGTGCACGATATGACAACGGCTGGCAGGTTCTAGCGGTGTCGCGCGTTCCAGCATACGATCCGCGGGGTCCAGTTTCGGGCGCGGGGAGAGGCGGATGCTCGACATCGTTCGCGGGTGGGTCGCGTTCATATCCGCTCACCCGGCCCTGCTTGCGGCCCTGCTCGGCACGCTCGGCGCGCAGCCGGTCGGGATCGCGATCGAGACCTACTACATCCCGGAGACCTGGCCGCAGCGCCGGCAGAAGCAGGTCGTCACGCCGCTGATCGTGGGCTTCGCCTGGTCGTTCACCGTGATCGTTTGGAGCTGGCTCGACCCGACGGTGCCGGGGCTCGAGCGCTACGAGTTCGCGGTGCCGATCGCGCTCATCTCCTGGCTGGTCTACCCGCCGATCGGGCGCTGGCTCACGGGCAAGTTCCCGGCGATCGCGAGCGCCTGGGCCGACCGCGGGCACCTCGAGGACGGCCAATGAGCGCGATTCCGTGGCGGCTGATCGCCGAAGGCGCGCTGATCGCGCTGATCCTCGGGTTCGTGTTCCACCTCGGCTACAAGCACGGCGATGCCGCCGGCGTGCGCCTGGTCCGCGCCGCGGACGCCAAGGTGCTTGCGACCACGGTGGACGCGCTCCAGGCCCAGTTCAAAGCCGAGGCCACCGATCGCGCGCGGGTCGAGTCGGCGTTCGACCAATGGAGAATCGACCATGCGAAGGCTCTTGTTCCTGTTGCCGCTCCTGATGTGCGGCTGTGCATCTACACCCCGGTCGCCGGCGATCATCGAGGCCCCGAAGCCGGCGCCAATCCCGGCAGCAGCGGCGGCGCAGCGGTTGCCGCCGGCGGGCGCGGGCCGGGAGTGCGCCCTGGAGATTCTCCGGTACGGGTCGGGGAGGGGCCAAATATCGGGCCTCTGTTCGTCGCTCTTGGCGCCCTACTTGATGACACGTCCGCGTTCGCTCGCGCCTGCCGTGCAGCCGGGCGGTGATCGAACGATCCCTCATTGAGCTCGAGGCGCGGCTTTTCGCGGTCGAGCTCGTCCAGGAGACGGGCCGGCACCTGCGGGCCGGCGCAGACCCGCTTAATTACTCGGCGGTCGATTTCGTCGAGGAGATCCGCCCCCGGCAGTACCACAAGGACACCGATTCGCTCGCCGACGCGCACGGGCTGCTCCTGCTCTGCCCGCTATGCTTCGAGCGCGCGGGGACAAGCCACGTACATGCGGTGATCGTGCCGTTCGACGAGCGCGGTTGCCCGGTCGTCCTGATGCGGGCGCCGGACGGCAAGCCCGTGTACTGGAAGGCGTCGGGAACGGGACTCAAGGACCTGGTCCTCACGCCGTCGGTGCGGCCGGTCGACGGGTGTTGCTGGCACGGGTTCATCGGAAGCGGTGGGGTAAAGCCGGGCCACGCCCGGTAAAAGGGGGATCGGATGGTCTTGCACGTGATCGAGCTCGCGCTCGTGGTTTGGCTGATCGGCATCGTGTTCGGGCTCGAGCTGCTCGCTGGGCTCTTGTGGTGGCGCTTCGGCCTGCGCTACTCGCTCCTGTTCGCGGGAATCCAGCTCGCGTCCTGGACGCTGCGGATCCCGGGCTACCCGATCATCGGGATCCTCTCGGCGCTGCACTACTGGGAGATCGGGCCAGACCACCTGTTCCACTGGCCGACCTGGGCCTGGATCTACGACAACGAGGAGGACGGCGTGCTGCCCGAGTGGTACGCGAAAGCCAATCCGACGTGGGGACCTGGGCTGCGGGCGTTCGTGTGGTGCGCGCAGCGCAACTCGACCAACAACCTTCGCTACGTGCCAGGCGTCTCGAAGATCGGACGGCCGCTATACCGGCGCGACTTCACGCTGGCCGGGCGCAAGATGTACTTTCAGGCCGGCTGGAACCCATCCGGGTTTCCGGTCATATCAGGCGGATCAGCCAACTAGGAGCAGCGAGCATGACGACACCCGTTAATCCCAAGACAATCTCGTGGATCGCGCCGACGCAGAACGCGTCGCCGGCGGGCACGCCAATCACCGCCGGCGAGATCACCGGCTACATGATCGGCGCCCGGGACGTGAACGCGGCCGGCTCGGTGGCGGGGACGTACCCGATCACCGCGACGGTCAACGACCCGACCGCGCTCAGTGCGCCGATCACGGTGCTGGGCACGTTGGCGCCAGGCACCTACGCGGCCTCGGTGATGACCCTCGGACCGAGCGATTCGGTGTGGGATCCGACCGAAGCGCAGTTCACGATCGCGCCGATCCCGAATCCGCCCTCGGGTTTTTCTGTCGCATAGTCTGCTGGGTCGCCCGGTGGTGGGGTGTTCCCGCCGCCGGGTGTTGGCTATGCCGCCGGTGCGGTTGCTGAGACCAGCGCGGATCCTCAGAGCTTTAGGATCCCGAAGTGCCAGGCGGCAAGGAAGCCGCCGGCGAGGTAGCCGGACCAGTCGAGCAGGTTGTCAGCGAAGGTCTGCTTCGGCGACTCCTCGCGCGCGTCGAACACGAACTCCTTGACGCCGGCGACGAGCGCGATCGCCGCCACGGTCCACCAGGACGGCAGGAACGCGACCAGGGCGAACGCCGAGAACACGTGAGCCATGCTCGCGACGAAGGTGAGGTTCGTGCCGAGCGCGGCCACGAACGCGGCGAGTCGTTTCATCAGATTTCGTCTCCGGCCCGAAGGTGCTTCAGGAGGTCGCCGAGGGTGAGCGCGATGCCCTCGACCAGCACGAACAAGAGGCCGATCGAGATTGCGACCGGGAGCGGGGCGACGTGGAAGGTCCACACCGTCAGGAACACCTCGAGCAAGAAACGCATCGTGAACCCCGCTTGCCACCAAGCCCGGATGCGCCCGGCGCGCGCGGCGCTCGCGGTCCGGTTCGACATCGGTAATCCGACCATTCATCACCCCCCTGGATTGGATCATCGCCCGAAGGCCCCGCGCCGGCAATCCGACGCGGGGCGATCCTCTCAACGCCGCGGCGGCGGCAGGCCGGCGGCCTTGCGCTCGGCGACCTCCTGGCGATCGACCGTGACGCTCGGCGGGGCGTCGACCCCGAGCCGAACCTGGGTGCCGTGCACGCCGAGGACGCGGACCTTGATGTCCTGGCCGATGTAGATCGAGTCGCCGGGCTTACGGGTGAGGATCAGCATGACGCACCCCCGCCGGACTTCGCCGGGACCGGCGCATCGTGGCCGCGCTGATCGGGCGGCCGGCCCGCACGCTCACGCTCGAGCGCCCGGCAGGCGCTCGCGATCGCCGCCCTGGCGCGCACCCACCGCGCCGGGTTCTCGATCCGGCGCGAGTACGCCCCTTGCGCCTCCTCGGCGAGCTTGGCCCCGAGGATCGTGTAGTGCGAGCGGCACAGGACCTTGTGGTCCGCGACCCAGGTGAAACAGCGCTCGGCGAGACAGCGGTGACGACGCCCGCTCACGGCAGCACCCGTAGCAGGAAGTCGCGGCACTCGGCGAACTTCGCCGCCTCGATTTCCTCGATTCGGCCCACCTCGAAGCGGGCCAGCACCTCGGTCTCGAAGATCCCGGCCTGGTCGATGAGCTCGAGGAGCTCGTTGACCTGCTCGGGAGCGATGAGCTCCGGCGCCGGCGGGGCCTGCGGCTGTGGCGGCGGCTGCACGGGGCGCGCCTGGGCGGGCGGTGCGGGCTGCGCCGGCGCGGCCTGGCGGTTGCCCTGGGGCGCCTGCCGATTCGCCGGCGGCGGCGCTTGCTGGGTCCTGGGCGGGTACCCTCGGTTGCTCGGGCTCGAGGCGGCCGAGAGCTCGCGCAGGACGTCCGAGGCGGCGAGGACCGTGCAGGCGAGATCCTTCATCGCCCGCTTTTTCGCCATCGACAGGATCGTCTGGTAGTGGTCCCACGGCGAGCAGCGCACCTGGCTGCGTGTCCCCTGAGCTGTCTGTTTGGTTCGCCGCCACTTCTCCGGGCTGTTCTGGAACTCGGGCGGCACGCTGTCGAACTCGGCCCGGCTGCGCGCGTCGCGCCAGCGGTACTTGTCCTCATTCGAGGAGCAGGCACCGAGGCCCGAGCCCAGGTACGCACCCGAGACCTGGTGGATCCCGCGCAGCTCCACCTGGAACTTCACCTCGCTCGCGCTCGAAAGGTCGGTCACGTGCGGCTCGACCGCGATCTGGAACGTCGCGAGCAGCACCTCCGAGCCCTCCTTGTAGAGCGTGAGCCCCCGGGTCCCCGGGATCTGGCCGTAGTGGATGCCCTCCTTCATCACGGTCGAAACCACGGATTTGATCGCATCGCGCCGGCCCAGTAGCCGATCCGGCCCGATCGACGTGAGCTCGCCCGAGAGGCGAGGCACGGCAATGACCGGCCCGGCCGTCATCGCTCCCTGCTCATCGTTTGCCATTGTCCGATCCCTCCAGTTTGTAGGCGACGAGGTCGATCACGCACCCGCGCCGCCAGTACCTGTTCTCCGCAAGGAAAAGGCAGGCGCGGCGCCGCTTCCAGTGAAGCGACACCGCTGCCCGCCACTCCTCGGCCTGCGACCTGAAAGCGCTCGGCTGCGCCGTGGGAACCACCCACCGGAGCTGCCAGCGCCGAAGGCTGCGGCCGTTGCGCTCGGCGATTTCCTCCTCCCGCGTCATTCGATTTGCATCGGCGACCAGGGCCGGGCGGACGGGGTGAGCTCGAGCTCGCCACCGGCATCCGGCAACGCCTCCGGCGCCGCAGCCCGCGGCCGGCGCGGTGCGCGCGCTGCCGGCGGGAAAGCCGGCGTCCGATCCTCCTGGCCGGCCTTCCCCTGCTCGCGCTCGACCTGGAGCCGGGATTGCTCGGGAAGGATCGCGCGCAGCGCCTTGTCGATCGCCTTGCCGATCGGCGAGGGCGGCGGGACGTCGCGCTGGACCTGTTGAAGTGCGCGGACCGCGCGAAGGAGACGCTGCTCGGTGATCGGCAGCAACGATTGCTTGTGCGTGGACATGATTACCTCTGTTGTGGATGCCAGGGCAGCTCGACCGAATAGCGCCTCGCGAACGCCCTGGCGTGGACTTCGCATAGGTACACGCCGCGCCGAAGCGCGGGCTTTCCTTCCCGACCGGGATACGAGTAGACCGCGGTGTACGCGGGCGGCTCCTGGCAGAAGCGCCGGGAGCAGCACGGGAACCAATCTCGAAAGGTTCGGCCTGAGCGCGTGAGCCGCGCCAGGCCCCGCCGGCGAACCGGCTCGACATCGTGGACGCCAGAGAAAAGCGGGGTCGGCCAGACCCGGTAGAGCCCCGCGTAGATCCTCTGGTCCCAGCTCACGCGTAATACCCGAGCTCCTGGCGCCGCTCGGCGGCCGCCTCGGCCTCACCGCGCAGCCGCTCGATCTGATCGTCATCGTAGGCCCGAAGCGCCTCCGGGCACTGAAGGGCCGCGCTGTTGCGATCGACATCGAGGACCAGGCCGGCGCCGTTGCACCGATCGCACTGGATGTCGTAATCGCCCCGGCGATAACCCTCCTCGAAGTCGGGGTCCTCGGCGAAGTCCTCGGCCGTGAGGCCGTTGCCGTCGATCGCTGGATTGACCCGGCTGCCTTCGCCGGCGCAGACCGGACAGACGACGTTGTGGGCCGGCAGGCTCAGGGTGACCTCGTCACCGTGCCCGTCGAGGGTTGTGAAAATGATTCTTCGCTTCATGGTGCTGCCTCCTGGCGTTGTGGACTTCCGCAATTTAGCGCGTTAGCACGTAATGTATCAATACATATTGTGCCAGCGGGACGGCGCACGGTATAAAGCCCGGATGGCAACCACACGAGCGCACCGCGCAGCGCTGAATCGCGCGATCACGGAGCTCGGCGGGATCACTCTCGCCGCGCGTTATTTCGGGGTGACCGTCAGTGCGGTCCAGCAATGGCGAGGCCGCGGGATGCCCATGCGGCGGGCCTTCGACCTGGTCGAGGCGAGCCGGCCCGAGCTGACCCGGGAGGGGTTGATTCTGTTAAGAGCGAAGGGTAAAAGGACCAAGCCGGCGGTTAAGCCGGCTTGGTTGCGGGGTGTCCGGCCCCGGCTACCGAGATCCGCGTGCACCCGCGAACCGGCGTCCAGGACTCTACAGGACGCCCCCAGTCGCCGCTACCCGCGCCTCGATCGCCCGCCGGGCTCCCGCACGTCGGGGCACGTGAGCGGGGTATCTACGCGAGCGCGCGCCCTTCAACCGGCTACTCGGGGCCTCGTCCAGCCGGCGCGCAGCGTATTGTCCGGGAGCGCGAAAACGAGCGGCGCTGGAGCGCCGAGAGAAGCGGACAGCGAGCGGCTCCATGCCGGCCCACTCGCACGGACCCGTGAGCGCAAGCTCAGGGCGATCCGTGCGCGCTCACCATCCGACCCGAACCCCTCGAGCAGCCGATGAGCGATCCGAAGCGCATCGGAAACCTCACTCTTGAGAAGATCAGAGAGAGGATTCGCGCTAACTTTCCGAAACGCGGAGTCCTGCTCTCATGGCGCAAGGTGAGTCCAAACCGGATCGAGTCCACGGATGGGATGTACTGGATCGACCGGGTCGGATCTGGCGATGGAGTCCGGTATCGGGCCAGCATGAAGCCACTGATCGTCATCGGTCATCGACTGCTCGCCGGCCAGGAAGCTCGCGACATCTGCGAGAGCTTCGCGAACGCTGCGTTGAAGAATCCCCCTCCGGCTCCTGCTTCCGTTCCGGTTCCTGTTCCTGGACCCGAGACGCCGACGCCTGGCGCGAGCGCTGCACCCGCCGCAACGCCTCCGGGCGATCGTCCATCGGTGCCGGAGAACACCGAGGTTTTCGTCGTTCCTGCGCGCCCACGGCCAAGCGGGCGTGATTCGACCGCGCCGATCTACGGGCCGCAAGAGCGCCTGGATCGGCTCGAAAGCGAGGCCGTTCACGCGCTCGAGGACGGCAGCCTGCTCGAGTGGGCTAAGTACCGGCCGCCGAACACGTGACGAGGTGACGCCATGACCGACGACGAAGCGCAAATGATCAAGGATTGCGAGGCGCGCGAATCGAAGCTCGGGGACTGGGAGCGCGGGTTCATCGACTCGATCAGCCGGCGCGACACGCTCACCCCCAGGCAGTCGGAGACCCTCGAGGCGATCTGGGACCGGGTGACCTCGTGAGCGACCCGATCGAGCCGTTCCTCGACAAGATCACGGTCGGCGATTGCCTCGAGACGATGCGGCGGATGCGAGCCGCCGGCGCCAGGGTGAATTGCATCGTGACGTCGCCGCCCTGCTGGGGACTGCGGGATTACGCGGCGCCTGGTCAATACGGCCTCGAGCTCACATTCCGCGAACACGTCGCCAAGATGGTCGAGGTGTTCAGCGTGGCGCGCGAGCTCCTCGCGGTGGATGGAACGCTGTGGCTCGTCTACGGCGACTCCTACGTCTCCGGCCGCCCGCTGCATCACACCGGGGCGCCGGCCAGCTCGGAGGCCCCGGATCCGCCGGCGGCGAATCCGCTGCGGGCGAAAAACCTGATCGGGATGCCCTGGCGGGTCGCGTTCGCGCTGCAGGACGAGGGCTGGTATCTGCGCTCGGACATCATCTGGCACAAGCCGAACACGATGCCGGAGTCGACCGCCGATCGGCCGACGAAGGCGCACGACTACCTGTTCCTGTTCTCGCGCTCGCCGCGCTACTACTACGACGCCGGCGCGATCAGCGTCGAGTCATCCCCGGACTCCCACGCTCGAGCAGCTCGAGGGCGATCGGCCGACAGCAAGTGGGCCGGTGGAGGCCCCGACGGCCAGAACCTCACCCGCGCGAACCCGGCGCCAGGCGTCAACAAGAAGGTTGCCGGCTGGGCCGAAGGCAAATGCAGCCACGAGCCGAAGGACCACGCGCGCGCCCGCGCCGGGCTGTGGGATAGCACCAAATTCGGCCACCGGCGCGTGAAACAGAACCAGAGCTTCAGCTCGGCGGTGGTGCGGCTGCGAGCTCAACCCGGAGTACGCGGCGATGTACGGCCGCGAGCGCCAGGGCCAGCGCGGTTTTCCGATCTGATCACCAAGGGGGACGAACGATGATGAGCGACGAAATGGCGGACGATAGCGAAAGCGCAGCGCAATCGCTCGAGCTCGAGAGGATCAAGGCCCTGGCGCTCCTGGATGGCCTAAAGGAAAACGTGCTTCGCGCGTTCGCGTGCGGCGAGATCGAAAAGGCAGAGCTTCAGAGGCCGCTCGAGATCCTCCTGCTGGCGATCGACGTGCTGAATCTTCCGCCCCGCCCGAGCCCCACGGAGGACGCCAACGACCTTCGCCGAAGGATCGCCGACGCGCTGGGCGTAATTCGCAAGTACGGGGGCTTCGACGGTGCACACCACAAGCAATGGGTCCTGGACCAGGTCGTTCGGCGCCTCACCCGCGACGGCTACGCGCAATGGGTGACCGAGCAGAAGGACGGCGAGGACGGCCCCGGGACCTACACGTGGGAAGAAGGGATACCGCCGTGAGGCGCGCCTCGCGGGCTTGGGCGGTGGTCAACGAGTACGGTGACATCGTCGCGACGGGACCCTGGAACGGCTGCTACCGGGAACGAGCGGACGCCGAACGCGCGCTGTTCCCCACCGGGCGCGTCATCGGCGTCACGATCGTCCTCGACGGGCCCGAGGACGATCCCTGGCAGCCCGACAAGGTCTGCGAATGGAAGATGCTGCCTGACACCGGCCTTTTCGGCACTTCCTGCGGGCGGCTTTACGTTCCCCAGGCCGCCGTCAGCCGCCATTACTGCGGCTGCGGGGCGCGGATCGAGGTGCCGCTGTGAAGCACCGACAACGCTGGCTGTACGTCGATGCGCTCGGGCGGCCGCTCGAGGCGTGGGAACGCCGATGCGCGTGCGGAGTCAGGCAGGTTCTCTCCGGCGTTGGGATGCGAGCGCCGAAACCACGAAAGGGGAAAAAGCGATGACGATCATTGAATGTCCGAGGTGTGGGCAGTCCGTTGACGAGCGCCGCGCGCTGCGACTGGACGGCGCTCGGCGATGGCCCAATGGTCCACTACCACGTGGGCTGCGCGAATCCCGTGATGAACATGCCGTCCAAGGTGCCCGAGGATCGCATCTGCCCGGGCTGCGGTCGCCCGATCGCGCTGCACCCGTGAAGCCGGCGAACAACGGGCCGATCTACGCGCTCGGGTTCTATCCGAAGCTCGCTGAGGTGTTTCGGGGACACGGCTACGCGCTCGCCATCCACGGCTCCGTGGGCGCCGACTTCGACCTAATCGCGGTGCCATGGATCGACGGCGCCAGCGAGCCGGAGGTCGTGATCAACGCGGTGATGGCGATCGCGGCCGTCAAACGGTACGCGGAGTCGGGCCCGATTACCAAGCCGCACGGCCGAATCGCGTACAAGCTCTACCTGAGCTTCGGCGACTGTGCGCTCGACATCAGCTTCACACCGCGCGCGGATCCGGCGAACGTCCCGACGCGCGACCCGGACCTCCAGGTGGCGGCCGAGGAGCTGCTCAACGCGGCGAACCGCCTGGCCGCGCTCGATCCGGCGACGGGGCGCCCGTACTTCGAGAGCCGGATCGACAAGGACCACGTGGCGTTCAACCGCTGGATCGTTTTCGCGGACACGCTTTCGCGGTTGAAGCATCTTCTCGCAGCTCGAACGAAGGGGGAAAAATGATCAACGTAAGGCTGTTCGCGGGTCCGGTCGAGCTCGGCATCGTGTCGCTGCCGTGCGTTCCAAGGGTGCATGACCACGTGCGATATGGCGCCTGGTACGGGACGGTCTGCCAGATCGCCTTCACGCCCTCGGGGCCTGGCGGCCTCTACGAGGCGAACGTGTCGCTCGCCAAGGAGACGGTCCCACCGTCGATCGCGAAGGTCGGATACATCCCCGACGCTCAGAAGGTCCACGATCACGAACGAGGGAGACGGTAATGCCAACGCTCGACATCAGCACCAGGCCGGCGAACATCGGCGGGAACATCGCCACCCGCGGCGAACGCACTGGCGAGGAGGATACGACCGCCGTGTCGATCCCGCTCCGGGACCTCCTGCTCGACGAGGGGGACATCAACCGGATGATGGGGCTCGCGGACGCCGCCAATCGGCTGTTCGTGGTCCTCGGCGGCGCGAGTACGCCGGCGCTGCAGGGCGCCTCGATCCTGCTCGCGGAGAAGTTCCGCAACGCCAGGGTGCGGCTCGCCGGCAGCTTCGGCAAGGTGGAGTTCCTGGGCGCGGTCGTCTCGAGGGTGAAACTCACCCCCCAGGCCGGCGGCGCGACCTCGATGGACTGCACCGTGACCGCCCGCCCGACCCAGAACCAGAAGGTCGACGTCCTGGCGATGGTCAACTCGCCGGCCAACGTCACGATCGCCGGCGGGGCCTCGAAGTCGAAGGACGAGGGCCAGGGCGAGCTACCGCTGCCGCTCGCCGCGCCGTTCGCGAGATCCGAGGATGGGCCGCCGCCTACCAAAGGGGTCGAGCCTCCAGGCCGTCCTGGGGCTTCTGGCGAGGAAAGCGACGACCGCCGGGACTTCGAGCGGGCGGCGAAGCGCAAGATCGAGGACCACAAGCGGCGCGTGGGCGTGACCGCCAGGGCGCCTCGAGGCCGGTGATCGTCCCGCGAGTTAGCCGGCTAACCTGCGGCGGCGTGCTAGTGGCGCTCCTCGCCTCGCACGTGGTCGGCTACCTCGCGACCGACCGGGGCGTCACCCTGGTCCTCACCGACGAGCTCGCGCCGATGTGCACGGGTTCGCTGGTCGCGTACCGGGACACCGGCAGCCGCGCGGTCCTCGGCTGCTGGTCGGTCCTCGACCGGCGCACAGTGATCGTCAGGTTCACCGATCGGCGCACGCGCGCGTACCCGGCGAGCGAGATTCGCTTCACCCGCTGGGCGCGCCGGGCGATGCGCGCCGCCGGCGCCAGGCACCCCGGAAGCTGACAGTGGCTGTCCGGCGGCGTACGATCGGGCCGTTATGGATAGCAACGGCTGTCATTTGCGCCTCACCGGGCCGAACGGGGAGATCCTCGGCTGGGTCGTGGACGGCTGCCCGGAGGCGGTCGGCGAGTGCGGGGAGGTGGCGGCCTTCTGGTCGGCCATCCGGGCGCTCACCGGCCGCCTCGGGGCGCTCGCCGCCAACGCCGAGCCCGCCCGGCCGGCGCCGCGCCTGCTCCTGACCCTGCGGCTGCGGCTCTACGCGTAACGCTTGGGCGGTATGCGCTTCCACTCCCACGGGTGGAGCTCGTCGCGCTCGTCGTCGGGGAGCTCGAGGTCCAGGTAGCGCCTGGCGTACATCCAGGCGATGACCAGGGTTGCGACCCAGTCGTCATGCTCGCCGTTCGGGAAGGTCGATGCCTCGGCGATCACGTCGTAGGCGAACTGGCGCGGCGGATGCCAGATGCAGCCCTTCTCGAGCATCAGCGAGGCTTCGTGCGCGCGGGTGATGAGGTCGCCGGAGACGCCCTTTCGGCCGGCTGACCCGGAGAGGCTCACGGCCTTCACCGGCAGCCCCTTGCGCCTGAGCTCCTGGATCAGGCTGTGGCCGCTCGCCTTCTTCTCGACCAGGATGACGTCGGGCGCGAAATCGACGTTCGCCCGTAGCGCCTCCTCGCGCAGCTCGGGGAACGCCACGCGTTCGTGCCAGGCGTCGAGCAGCATGGCCGACACCCGGGTCTGGCCGCCGACCGGGCGCTCGAGCTTCTCGTCCCAGATTTGCTCGTGGTGGTCGAAGATCCCCCAGGTCGTCCTGGCGCTGTAGTCGTTCTCCTCGTCCGGCTCGAACGCGGTGTCGTAGACCTGGACGATTTCCCGGAACCGCGGCATCGGCCGCTCCTGGCCGGCGCGGGCGCGCCAGCGGGGCTCGACCCACGCGCGCCACCAGTTGCGCTTGAGGATCAGGCCGCCGGTGCCGATCGGGAGCTGGTTGTACTGGGCCTGCCAGCCGCGCTCGGACATCGCGCCCTTCTCGATCCCGACCGTGCCGGCGCTCATGCGCTTCGGGTCGATCACCTCGCCGGCGAGCTTGCGCGGGTCGCGGAAGATCGGCCCGCGGTCGGTGAGCGGCCCGTGGCCGTGGTTCAGGAAGGTCACGCACGCTTTTTTCGGGTCGAACTCCATCGGCAGGACCAGGTGACACCAACGCTTGCCCTCCGTCCGCAGCACGTGGCCGTAGATGTCCTCGTCGTGGGTGCGCTGGCCGACGTAGACCTTGCGCGCCTTCTCCGGGTCGTTGAGGCGCGAGCGCCAGGCGTTGTCGTGCCACTGGAGCGCGCCGCGGCGGGTCGCGTCCGACTCGATCTTCTTGGCGTCGTGGAAGTCATCGCCGATCTGCACGCTGCCGCCGACGCCGGTGACGCGCCCTTGCACCGAGGCGGTCATCCGGTAGCCGCCGCGGGTGTTGCGGTACATGCCGGCCTGGTTCTCGTCCTCGTAGAGCTCGATCCAGCCGGGCCACTGGCGCCGGAACCAATCGGACTCGAGCAGCCGGCGGCTCAGGATCGCGGAGTCGCGCGAGAGCTGGTCATCGACCGAGGCGGTCAGGAATTGCTCGCCGGGGAAGTGCAGCCAGTGCCACGCCGGCCACAGGACGGAGACGAGCACCGTTTTCGAGAGCCGCGGCGGGATGTTGATCATCAGGTAGCGGATCTCGCCCATCGTCACGTAGGCGAGGTGGTCGCAGATGGCATCCATGTGCCAGTTCCAGACCACGGGGTTCGGAAGAAGGATCTTCCAGGCGCGCTGGCAGAAGATTTTGAACGCCCGCTTCGCCTCCTCAGCCGCGACCTGGGTGAGGTACCGCCGCGCCTGCTCCGGGGTGAGCACCTTGCCCGGCGATTGCAGGGGTGCCCGGGACTCGAGGACCTCGTACATGCGGCGGCTGGCGGCGCTCGCCGGCGGTCAGTTCGCGAGCTCGATGTGGATCCTGATTCGGATCCCCGCGCTGCGCGCCAGGCGGAACAGCCAGCTCACCGAGAATTGCTCGTGGTGGCGGCTCCGCAGCCGCCAAAGACGCCCCTCGGCGGTGTTTGTGCGATCGGCGGCGACGGCGACGGTTCGGAACCGCCGGCGCATCGCGTCGTCGATCATCTCCATCAGCGCCCGCTTGAACAGCGCCTCGTCAGTGAGGCTGGGCTCCGCGCTCGAGGGCACGGATCAGCCGGCCGCTTTGCCGACGTAATCCATGATCTGGGCCTCGTGCGCGCGGCCGGCCTCACCGCTGCCCGCCTCCGGGCCGGCGTCCGGGCTCTCGGGCGGCGGCGGCGGCGCGGACTTCACCGGCGGCTCGTCGTCGAGCGCCTGGTCGAGCATTTTGTCCTGGATCGCCGGCGTCGCTGCGCCGACTTCCCGGCGCGGTCCGATCCGGTCGCCGTTGCGATCGCGCGGGTCGTTCGGCGGCGACGGCGTCTCGTGCCTCGCCGGCGCCGGAATATCGACGCCGCGGTTGACCGCGCGCTCCATGCCGGGGCGGTGGACGGGCTGGTTCATTTCACTGGCGTAATCGGTCTCGGTCTCGCGTGGTTTCGCCATTTTCCTGCCCTCGTGAGTTGGATTGCCCGTCGCGGCAAGTATCGTCCGCCGGTCGGAGGTGTCAATTCCCGGTCTTGATCGGCGCGGCGGCGCGCATCCGGGCGATGTCCTCGTCGGTGTAGCCGAGCCCCTTGGCGAACTCCGGCTCAACGAACTGCGAGAGCTGCGCGGCCAGGGCGCGGACCTGGTCGGTCGATACGCCCTCGAGGTGCAAGTGCGCGTGTCTGTGCTGGTGTTCGTGATTTTGAAGGATGATCTTGTCGAGGAACATTCCCATCTGCTTGCCGAGCAGCAGGAGCGCGGCGTGCCGCTCGCGGATGTTCGGCAGCCGGTAGGTCACCGTGTCGCCGTCGGCGTGGAGCTGGATGGTCGCGGCCTGCTCAGGGGTCAGGTCCTGGAGCGGCTTCAGGCGCGATCGGAACACGGGTTTGCCGTTGAACTCGATCGGATCCTCGATCTTCGCGCCGTCGGCGGCCGTGCGCGTCGTCGTCGCCGCGGTCGTCGACGTCTCCACGTACTCGAGTGGGTTGAACTTCGCCATGCGGCCGAGGAGGTCGAGCAGGTCGGCCTGCGAGAGCGCCACGCGTTCGGCGACGATCCGCGCCTTGGCGTCGCGCAATGGCTCGAGGTAGGGCCACAGATGCTCGAGCTTCTGGCGGGCCCGGACCGCGGTGTTGGTGCCGAGCTTGCCGATCCGATCGTTCGGCGCCCAGCCGGCCTCGAGGTAGGCGCGCACGTGATCGAAGTGCAGCAGCCAGCGGTCGCAGAACATGCGATCGCGGTCGCTGCGCGGGAAGCCGAGCTCGACGACCCGCTTTCGCTTCGGGCGCCGCTCGGTTACCGCGGCTCTGGGCCGCTTGCCTGGCGTCGCCATGCCACGCTCGTCAGGTCCACGCGCCAGCGCTGGGCGCCGGCGTTGGTGACCATGATCGTGTCGTAGTCGATGAGCTCGAGCCCGGCGGCGGCCGCGAGCCGGCTGGCGACGTCGGCGACGTACGAGGCGTTGAGAGACGCACGGTGATCCTCGTCGGAGACCAGGAACTCGACCTTGTCACAGAACAGCATGTCGAGTACGACCCTCAACGCACGATGCCCTTCGACGCGGCGCGGATGAGCTCGATCTGCACCCCGTAGAGCGCTTCGACCTGTTTGATCTTGTTCTTGCTGTCCTGGCGCTGGAACCCTTTGCAGTCCTCGAACTTCACCTGGAACGCGTGTTCGATCGGCCCAGGCACGCGCCGGTAGACGGCGAAATCGACCCGGTAGATCACGCCGCCCGGCAGATGGAACGGGACCTGGCGAAGGAAAAACGAGACCTCACCCCACTTTCGCAGGGTGACGAGCTCGTTGTAGCGGCGCGCCTCGAGCTTCGAGTCGAAACGAATTCCATCGACCACCGTGGCGACCGCGCTGTACTTGTTCGAGCCGGTGATCCTCACGTCGCCGGCGGCGGCCATGGCCCTCGCGCGGGCCTCGAGCTTCGCGATGCGCTTGTGCTTGGCGATTTCATCGGCTGCGGCCTTGGCGATCGGCCGCCCGCTGTTGGCCTGGAATTGCGCCAGGTCCTCCTCAGTCCAGCGAACCACCTAGCCGCCCGTGATATGGCGAACTGCAGCCATCGCCCGGCCACGGGTCAGGAACGGCCCGAGCGTCACGTAGTAGCGCCTCGGTGGCCGCACCCGGCGCGAGCGGATCCGCCCCTCGTTCATCGCCGTCACTGTGAAGGGCCGCGCCTCAGCGCGCGTCCTCGCGACCCAGCGGAACACCCCGGTACGCACCAGGTCCCATTCACCCCTTGGCGCCAACGGCTCTGCGAACTCGCCCATCAGTTCCCCTCGCCGCGCGCTGCGCGGGCTGCTTCCCATGGAAACCTGTACGGCCCGACGACCTGAAAGCAAAACGGGTCGGCGAGGCGCTGGGCGGATGCGGCCGGCACGCGATAGTCGCCCGGCGGGAGCGGCGCGATCCGGCGTACGGCAAAATTGCCGAGCCGAGGGACGTGCACCAGCGACCAGCCGGCGGCGGCGATGTGGACCGCGAGCGCCGTCACGAATCGAGGCGCCTGAGCTCGGGCTCGATCTTGTGGCCGAAGCGCTCCTGCAGGACGGCGCGCTCGGTGAGGGTGAGGTCGCGCCGGATGAAGTCATCGACGACCGCCATCCACTCGTCCTGTTTGATCGGGTTGAACTTGTCGCCGTACAGCGCGCGATATGCGGCGGTGAGCCGGCGCGCGAGCGGATCCCCGAGGAGCGCCAGGCGCACCACTTCCTGGGCGTTAAGGTGCTGCCACTCGAGCGCTTCCTTGAATGTCATAATCTCGCACCCCGGCAGGATTTGCGGACCCCGATCATACCCGGTAGATTTTCCACGTGAAACCGGACCCCGACATGGCCGTGTTCCAGGCGCTGCACCGGACCAGCGCGATCGGGCTGAAGTACCGCGAGCTGCTCATCGTGCGGGCACTGTGCTTCCGCGAGCTCGAGGCGTCAAAGAGCGCGCGGGCGATCGACCACTACCGGCGCCAGTACATCCGCGTGAACAACCAGACCAGCGAGCTCCTCACGGAGTTTTCGCACGTCTACGGCTGGCCGCCCGACTGCTACGCGGCCCTCGAGTTCACGTGGACGCCGACGAAGGCGTGAGCGCCGCCGGCAAGCTCGGGAACTGACCCGTCAGGATCATCTGCTCGATGCGCGTCGCGCGGGTCGGGTGGACCTGGTTGACCCAGACCGTGTTCTTGCGAATCTCGAGCATCGCGTTCGGGTAGTCCTTGACCGCCATGTACGACAGGAAGTGCGGCCAGTTCAGGAGGCCGCCGACCCCGAGGTTGTAGGCGAGATCCGCGAGCGCGACCTGGCGCGCCTCGTCCTGGTCGGCGAACCACGGGAAGGCCGCGAGGCGCTCGCGCATCAGCGCGATCCGGCGGCCCTCGATGAACGCGAGCTCGAGCGCATCGAACGGGATCGACAGGTTGATGCCGGCGCCGGCGGACAGGTTGCCGCGGATCACCGATCCTCGAGTCACAGGAAGGCCGGTGCCGTCGTCGTAGATGCGATACCGCATCCCTTCCTCGGTCTCGAGCTGGCCCTCCAGGCGCGCGGTGAAATCGTCCATCGGTCACCCCATCAGTTGAGGTCGGCGCAGTCGGGCAGCGGGTACTCGTGTCCCGTAAGCGAATAATACTGGTCCTCGAGCCCAGAGAGGACGCCGGCGAAGTACGACTTCTTGTTCGCCACGCATTGCTGTGACCTGGTCTGCATGATCGACTGCTCGAGGAGCGTGACCTGGATGCTCTTGGTCTCGCTCGCCTCGGAGCCGATCTGGTCGGTGAGCAAACGCATGTCACGGTGCAGCTCGTTCTCGGTCGCAAAGCCATTCAGGCCGATCCCGTTCAGCAGCCCGGCCGCCCAGAGGATGTGACCGACGAACAGGACCATAACGAACGCGACCACGGCTTGCCATTTCCGCATCGTCTGGCGATCGCTGGTATCGGCCATGAACAGGAAGCCGAAGATCTTTACGACGCGATCCCATGGGTTCATAGATGCACTCAGGCCAGCGAGCCCAGGGCGGAAAGGACCCTCGGCTTCGGCTTGTCGGGTAACGTCTCCCACAGGTCAGCAAGCGCCGGCAAGCCAGCGCCTCGAAGGGATTGTGCCGCCTCGGCCCGGGACTTTCCACCGACGAGGGGAAGCACGCGCCGTAGGGCCGCGGTAGGCGGTTTTGCTGCCCTGCGCGCCGCCTGGTCGCCCTGTTGGACCGCCTGCTCGATCGCCCGGCGCGTGGCGAGCTCCTTGAGCCTCGAGGCGCGGATCTGCTCGGTGAGCGTGGCGACGCCGGCGGCATCGCCCTTCTCGCGCGCCAGGCGCAACTGGCGCCCCAGGCCCCGGATGTACGCCTGCTCGTCCTGGAGGTGCTTGTAGCGTGCCATCTGCGCCGGCGCGGTGATGTACGCCGGCGCCGGGCCGGCGCCTACCCACGGGGCAACTTTCAGCGCTGGGCTCTCCCGGCCAGCCGCGCCGTGCTGGTACTCGCGTGCACCCTGGAGCGCGAACGGCTGGGCCTCGCGCAGGGCGAACTTCGCGCCCTCGATCAGGCGGTCCCAGGTCGAGGCGTCCGGGTTCGTGATCGCGTTGCCGAAGAAGTCGCGGTTTTGGTAGATGTCGGCGATCACCCCGAACATCGGGTTCGCCTTGTTGATCACGGTCTGGATCGGGTTCTGCCAATACTCGTAGATGTCCTTGATGTAGGTCGGGAGCGTGCCGCGCTCCGGCTTGCCAAATTTATTGGTGCGCCCGGTGTTCCAGAAGAAGCGGTCCTTCTCGTCCTGGTCCCACGGCGGCTCGCCGGTGAACAGGTAGGTCAGGAACGACGAGAGGATCATGTGGGTCGCGAGCAGGGCGAGCGCATACGGGATCTTGTGACCGACCTTCTCCGCGATCCGGTTGAGCGTCTCCTTGGCCTCCTGGTAGCGCGCGTGTTCCGCGCCGCTCTCCTCGAGGTCGGGCGCCGCGATCGCCGGCGGCGCGCCCTGGGCGACGTACGTCAGGAGCTTCGGGACGTCGACGGCGGCGCCGGCAATCTCGCGCACCGTCCCGAGGTTCCAGCCCACCGCCCGGACCATCATCATCGTGACGGCCTTGAACGTCCGATTGAAGAAAACGTCGTCGTAGACGAGCTCGCCCAGGCGGTTGTCCACCGAGTTCCAGATGCGCTGCATGGCATCGGCGAAGCTCACCGGGTCCTCGTCCGGGTTGCGCCGGATGTGATCGGCGGCGAGGTCGGCGAAAACCCCGAGCTTCTGCATCGGGACGATGTGCTCCATGATCACCGAGGTCGAAGCGCGCACCACCCGGCCGGCAATCTCGAACGGCATCTGGAGCGCCGGCATCTCGAGCTCGTGCGCCATATGCTCGAGGTCGCGCCAGAGCCTGGTCGCGTATTGCTGCGGGAACGATCCCAGGGCCTTGCCGAGCTCCTCGACCTTCCCTGACGGCTGGGTCAGCGCGGCGCGGATGTCTTTCGCCAGGCTCGTGAAGCCGACTCCGGTGAACGGGCTGATCCCCTGCGCCGCCTGGTAGTCGCGCGGCATCCTCACGCGGCCGCCGGCGGCGACCAGGCCCTCCACGATCCGGCGCATGAGCGGGGTCGCGCCGCCGATGTCGGAGTAGGCGCGCATGAGCTCGGCGCCGCGGCGCACGTTCAGCGCCGCCGCGCCAGGCCCGGTCAGTCCCTCGAGGAGCGCGCGCATCGCGGCGATCGGTTCGCCGTGCGCCAGGCGCTCGATCGCGAGCGCGTTCTTGCTGATGATCGCATCCAGCGTCGTAAAGCCGAGGTGGAACGCCGAGAAGCCGAGCTGGAGCGCGGTCATCGCGTTCGAGGCGTTGCGGAACAGGACCGCCGGCAAGAAGCTGTCGAGCGCGGAGCTGCTCAGGTGGTTGTTGATCACCCGCGCCGCGTCCTCCGGCATGATGTAGCGGCCGCGCTCGATGAAGCCCTGCTCCTCCTCGCTCCACTGGCGCACGCGCCCGACCGCGTCGTTGATTTCGGCCCAGCCCTTCGGCATTACCCGCCCGGCCGGCAGGAAGCGCGCCAGGCCCTCGTCCTTGTAGCGGGCCATCAGCAGCGTGCCGATGACGAAGCGCTGCATTTCGCGCACCTTCGCCACGGTGAGGATCAGCGGGTTCGTGCTGATCGGCTCGAAGCCGGCGGCGATGCCCTCGGCCGTGGTCGGGATCGTGCGCTTCTTCAGGAACGTCGCCGGCCCGCGCAACGGCCGCCGCGAGAAGATCCGCCGGAACATCGAGCCGATCGCGTTCGGGTCCTTCCAAATGTGCGGGAAGTAATCCTCGATGAACGTGTCGAGCGCGCCGATCCCGAGGTCCTGGACGCGTTCGCGCCAGGTCTCGAGCAGGTCGCGCACCGCGTCGGCTGCCGGCTGTAGCGCCGGGTTCGGCTGCGGCTGGCCCTCCTCAACGGCGGCGATGAACTGGAGGTTCTGGGCGCGGCTCGCCAGGTCGAACGCCTTGGAGAACTTGTCGAGCGCCTGGATCGCGAGGTGCGCCTCCTGGGCGAGCTGGCCGATCGACTCGCGGGTCACAATCTCGGTCTGGCGCGCGGCCGGCGACACGTTGGTCGGTGCGAGGATCCGCCGGAACGACATCACGAACTCGTGGCCGGTGACCGCACCGCCGATGCTCGAGGCGATGTTCGCGACGCGCTTCGGGATCGGGTCGCCGCGCGCCGCCGCCGGCTCATCCTTCGGCTTGTCCTTGCGGCGGAACAACGGCGTCACGTCCTGGAACGCGTCGGCGAGCTCGGGCGTGATCGTGACCTGATGGCGTGCGCGTGCGTTCTCGATGCTGTTGCGGGGCCAGCCCTCGCGGATCGACTTCTCCGCGAGCTCGGCGACCCGGTCGGCGGCGAACTGTAGGACGCCAGCGGGGGAACGGCCAAGCACCCCGGGATTGTCCGGGCCGGCTGCCGGGAAACGCGGCGTGACGTCGTACGCCCCGGGACGATGTGGCGAGTCAGTGATTCGGAAAGTCGCCGCGGGGGCGCCCGGTCCAAGCAGGTGCGCGATCGCCTCGCCGATGCCGTTCACGAAGCGCAGCAGCCTCGTGCGCGTATCGTCGGTGTGGCCCACCACCGTCCAGAGCTTGACCATCGCGGCGCCCCCGGCAATCTCGGAGGTGAACCGCGCGTCGAGCGCCGTGCCTTCATGCTCGCCCTCGGCGATTGCGTCCTCGAGCGTGCGGACCGCCGGCATCAGGAAGGTGACGTCGTACCTCCACAATGGCGGCGCTTGGGGAGAAGTCGTCATGTCGGCGACGCTTACCCGGGCCGTGACCGGCGGGGGATTGGCCGGCGCGGCGATCCCGTCGTTCTCGGACGCCTTGACGCCGTAGCGCTTGAGCATCCGATTCACCTCGTTCGGGATGATCTTGTCGTAGAACTCGCGCATCCCCCGCGAGCCGATGTCCAGGCCGTCGCCGCTCACCCGGGTCATCATTTGCCCGTTGATGTTCGCCCGCTCGGCCTTGAGAAGTCGCGCGGCGATGTCGTTGCCGACCAGGCGCACGAGCTCGTCGCGGTCCGCGGCGGGGTGCTGGACCACCAGGCGGGTATTTTCAGGGTCGGTCCCGCTCAACGTCCACGGGCCCTCCTGGAAGTAATCGGCGCCTGGATCCTCGTCGATGTTCGGGTGGCCCTCCGGCAGGTCGCGGGCGAGCTGCAACGTGCCGACCCGCCGGCGCAGCGAGTAGCGCTCGGCCTGCTCGTCGCCGGTGGTCCAGGCGACGAACTTCTTTCCCTCCGCAACGGCGACCTTGAGCGCGTGTCGGAACAGCAGCATCGGCCAGCTTTTCGGCATGAGCGCGCCCTGTCCCGCCTGGGCGTCCGCCTTGTCGCGCACGAATTGCTTGTGGTAGTCGCTCTGCAACTCCTCGATCATCAGCCCCTGGTCGCCGTGTTCGTCGGTGATGTCCGTCGTACGCATGTGCGCGAGGACGTTCGGCACCGGGAAGTGACCCCTGCCGTACATCAGGTGCTCGCCCAGGTCGGAGAACTGGGTGTCGAGATTTTCCCGGTCGGTCTCCCGCGCCTGCTCGTTCGGCGCGGTCAGGTCGATTTGGTGCCGCCGCAGCGCGTACTCGCGCTCCGCGGACGCGTGCCCGGCTTCCCACGGAAGGCGCTCGATGCCGGCCTCACGCAGTAGCCGCGCGACGCTCGGACGCCGGCTGGGGTCCCAGATCGCCAGGTGCTCGCGATAATTCGTTTTCGCGCCCTGGCGGTTCGGGACGCCCACATAGTTCGAGAAGTGCACCCGTTCGGTGATTTCGCGCTTGTACCGGGCGATCGCGGTGTTCAGCTCCTCGATCACGCTCCGGGTGCGCTCGGGCCGGGCGACGGCGGTAATGGCGAAATTCTCGGCCGCCGGCTGCCCCTCGAACGCTTGCTTGAGTATCGACTCAACCGGCATCGTGATTTTGTTGCGCCGGCCAATCTCCTCGACCGCCTGGCGCAGCCGCTCGATCGCGTGCGATGTCCCGATCTCCCGCGCTGGGGACTTCGTCGCGTGCCGGGTGTCGAACCAGAGGTGCGGATCATGGTCGGCGAGGTAGTCGGCGAACTCGTCGCGGGTCATCTTGCCGGGGTGTTCCTTGGCGAGCTGCTCGAGCTGATACCAGTCGAGCTCCTCGCCCTTCACCCCCGGAAGGTTTCGCAGCTCGGCCAGCCACTCGGCCGGCGTCCCGCGCGTGCGCTTCGACTGCTCGAGGTGCGCGGCGGCCATGCTGACCATCCGCGGATCGACCCGGGAGAACAGCGGCTGGCCGGCGATCGCCGCCTCGCGCATCGCCGGCGTGATTTCGACGGCGTGAACGACCTGCTCAGGCTCGCCGTAGGGGACCGCGAGCTGAATGTCCTGTACGCGACCGCCCATGCGCTTCACGTACTTCTGCACTTCGTTCCGCAGCTCGCCGTCGTAGAACGCCAGGAGCTTGCTCGCGCCGGGGACGAGCTCATCGCCCTCGAGCGTGACCGACGGCTTCGTGCCGGGCTTGGCCGACCGCTGGGCTTCCTCCATGCGCTTCACGAGCTCGTTGGCGATGTCGGCGCCGACGTACTGTGCAAGGTCCGCGTGCGTCGGGATCCAGGCGCGATCCCTCGGGAACTGGTCGGGGGTGCGGGTAACGGCGAGGTGGTAGCCGTTGCCTTCGGGCGAGAGGGTGAGGCGCCGGAACCCGCGGTCGATGCCGTAGCGCACGCCCTGGTCGAACCCGCGCGTCCAGGCGACGTGCGTGTGACCGCTCTGCACAGCCTGGCGTAGGCCGATCTTGAAGCCGAGGAGCGGCCAGCTCCGCGCCCCCGGCGCGAGCGGCACGTTGGTCTTGCCGATGCGCTGTAGATCGTTGCGCCGCTGTTGGTGCAAGTCGCTCTGAATCTCCTCGATCAGGTGCACGGGATGGCCGGCCAGGTCCTCCCGGGACGCGGTCCGAATGTGCATCATCACGTTCGGCTCGTCCCAGTGCGGGCCGTTCCAGCCGTCGTTGTTGAACTTCTCGAACTCCCACTCGAGGGCGACCTTCTTTTCGAGGAGCGCGTTGCGGGCCTCCTGCGCGCGTCGCAGTTCGACGGTGCGTTCGCCGGCGGCTTCGGGGTTCGCCTCCAGGTCGGCGGAAATCGTCTTGACGCGGGCGCTGACCTCCTCGAGCGCGCGTGTGAGCTCGTCGTCCTGGCGCAAGAGCTCGTCGAACTCGAGCGCGCCGCCGCCGGAACGCGAATCGAACTTCACCAGGTGTTCCGCGTAGCCCGGGCCCGCCGATCCGGCGAGCGTGTAATTGCCGTATTTCGGCATCGGGACGTCGAGGAGCCGTTCGCGCAGGCGCGCGTACTCGCGCGTCGGCGCCTGGAGCGGCTTCGGCCAGTCCCCGGCGTCCCAATTCTCCGGGACCTCCCAGTCCTCGGGATTGGTCGCATCGGGCGGCCGCGCGTGGTAGAGCTCGCCGGTTCCGTGTTCGCTGTCGAACGGCGAGAACGCCACGTGGTAGCCGTGTTCGTTCGCGATCGCCTCGAGCTTGTTCTGGGCTTCCTCGATCTTCAGGAGGGTCTCGGCCTCGGCACGCGTCGCCATGGTCTGCACGGCGATGTTCGGATCGTGGATCGCAACCCATTCCGCAATTTCAGCCTTCGAGACGCGGCCCTTGCCGGCGAGGAAGCCTGCCAGGTCGTACCAGTCGAGCTCGTCGGCCTTCACCCCCGGCATGTTGCGAAGCGTCGCTTCCCACTCGGCGCCGGTGCCGCGATCGCGCGGCGCGCGGTCGATCGCCCGGGCAAGCGGGCTGAAGAAGCCCGGCGGCCTCGAGCGGTACAGGTTCCCGGTGCGCGCGCTCCAGGTTCCCTCGTTGCCGATCGCGCTCTTGACCTGGTTCGAGCGCAGGACCGCGTAGCTGTCCTCCCTCGGCGCCTTGTTGAGATCCTCCTGGGCCGCGAGCGCGCGCATGTACTCGCGATGTTCGGGCAAGGTCTCGATCGTATCCTCGGGGACTTCCTCGCCGCCATTCGCGGCCGCGTGCTGGGCGGCGCGCAAATCAACCGCTCTCCTCGTCGCGTCCACCCGCTCGAACGCGGCGCGCTGGCCCTCCCTCTCGTAGGAGTTTTTGTAGACGATCCCGTCGTAGCCGTTCTCCTGCAGGAGCGCCCGGAGCGCCGCAGTCTCGGCCTTCTCGATGGATCGTTCGGTCGCACCAAAGGCGCGCTTGGCCTCGGCGACCCTGTCCATCGCGCGGCTGATCGCGGCCTGGGAGACTCCTGCCCGCTGTAGGTCGCCGAGCAGCCCGTACACGCTCCAAACGCCGGGATCCTCGAGGCGTAGCGGCTTCTGCATCGACAGGTAGACCGGGATCGTGTTGGCGCCGGTGTGATCCATGCGCTCGCCGATCTTCACCACCGAGCGCTCGCGCGCCTGCGCGGCGGTCCCGAAGTGGATTCCGATGTCGTGCGGCGAGCGGCGGAAGTGATCGAAACTGAACACGCTCGCGTGGTAGACCCGTCGCGGCGTGCCGTCCGGGTTCACGATCACGCTATTCTTAAACCAGCGCTTGAACTCCTCGGAGCGGACGTCGGGAGCTCGAGCGGGAAGCGCGGTCTCGCGCTCCGGGCCCTCCTCGGGGACGGGCTCCTCGCCGGCACCGTAGCGCTGGGTCCAGTTGCCCGAACGCACGAACTCTCGAAGGTCCGCGGCCATGCGGCGCACGTAGAGCTCGTCGTATTTGGGCGCGAAGCCGATCGCGCGGCGTGCCCAGTCGCGCAGCATGGCGTAGAAGCGCTTGAGCAGGTCGGCGATTCGCCGCGGGATCGTTCGGCCGAGCTCGTCCTGCTCCTGCCAGTAGGCGAGCACCTCCTCGGCCGCGTGCATCCGGTGCTGGAAGTTCGACGGGTCGAAGCCGACCCCGAACTCGCGCTTGCCGCGCAGATGGAAGTCGGTCGGCATCGCCTTGATGACGCCCTCGAGCAGCTCCTGGTACTCCAGGTTCTCGCGGCTGCCGAACAGCGCCCGCAAGCCGAAGTGCGTGACGCCCTCGTGCGCCATCAGCGCCGCGACGTGCCGCGGGCTCGCGACCTGGTCAGCGATCAGGTAGATGGTGCGGTTCGGCGGGTAGTAGAACGCGACCACGTCGCCGTCATTCTCGCGCTCGATCACCCGGCCGACCGCGGGGTCGACGCGGAGCGCGCCCAGGTTCGGTGCGACGACGATCCGATCGGGGCGCACGTGCCAGCCGGAGGCGATCCGCTCGGCGATGCGCGAGACCTCCGCCGGCGACATCGCGTACTCCGGCGCGCCGGCGCCGCGCCGGTACACCGTCGTCGGAGTCGCCTGGTCGTTCCTGGATTCGATGTCCCCGTCCGGCATGACCTCGAACCGATCCAGTGCCGGTAGCCCAAGCTGGGTCGCGAACGCGGCGACGTTGTCCACTGCGGCGAGCTCCGTTCCGAAGGGAATAACGGCGCTCGGGTTGGCGTCGATCATCGACTGGATGAGCTCGCGGCCTATCCCGCCGGCGGTCGGTCGTAATGGGAGCATCTGCGCCGGCGTGACTGGGATGTATCCGATGAGCCGCCAACCGTAATTCAGCAGCAGCACGCCGTCGCGCACGCCCTTCGCCACAAGTGACCGGATCACCGATTGGCTCGTCCCCGAGGACTTGAGCTCGCGGCCGCCAAGAGACTCGACCGTAATCGCGCCGGTCTGCCGGAAAGCCTGTTCCGGCATCACCTTCAGGAACCGGCGCGAGACCTCCGGGACCGATTGATTGCGGACCGCCACCGTGATCGGGGATCTCCAGGAGGCGCCCCCGATCGGATTGAAGTTGAAGTTCCGGGAGCCGGGCGCAAACACCAGAATCCCCTTCGTTTCGATCCCGGCGAGGGCCGTGGCGTCTCTCATCCGCTCGCTGATCACGTCGTCGGCGTTTGAGAATTCGAGCCGGCCCGACGGGTGGTTGTGCGCGAACCAGACCGCCGCGGCACCAGGGACGCCAAGGATCGCGCCAACGAACTGCGGCCCTTCGACGCTCGCCCCGTTGGTCGTGCCCAGCGAGTGGCGCACCACCGCGAGCGGCTTGCCGGCGGCGTCGGTGACGAGCGCGGCCATGTACTCCTGCGGCGACTTGCGGATCGAAGCCAGCACGTGGGCCGCGTCCTGGGCGGTCGTAACGGGCTGCCCAGAGGCGCGGAACGTGCCGACCCGGGTGTTCACCTGGCGCTGGTAGAGGACCGGCTGCAGCACCGATTGCGAGTTCGCCAGGCGCGCCACCGCGCTCTTGGCGGCCGGGTCGTTCTCCGGCGCGAACAGGTCCATGGTCGGCCCGGTATCCGCCGCCTTGCGCCGATCGTTCACCTCGAGCGCGACTTCGCCGGGCGGGAGCTCCTGGACCTGGGGCGGACGCGAGAACAGCGGGACGTTGTCGCCGGCGGCACGCGATCGCAGGGTCTTGACCAGGCGGTCGATCGCCGCGTTGATTTCCGGCCGCTCCTGGTTCGGGTACGGGTCGCCCTTGTAGCCGGTTGCGAACGCGCCCATCGAGACGCCGTGCACCAGGTACTCGCTCTTGCGGCCCTCGGCCTTGAGCCGGTCGAACACATAGGACTCGAACGCCCGCGCGAACATTTCGGTGGGCCGCTTCCAGTAGTCGCCGGTGCCCGAGAGCGCGTTCGCGTTCTTCGCGTACTCGGTCATCACCAACGGCACCTTGGAGTCGTCGGGCGACTCGCGCAGCTCCTTCAGGGTCTTGTCGAGGCTCGCGATTCCGCCGCGGGTGTACTCGAGGTAGCGGTCCATCGCCGCGAACCAGGACGGCTTTTCATGGCCCTCGGCCTCGGCCGCGGCGCGGCGCTTCTCGTTCTTGGTGAGCTCGGCGAGGAGGGACTCACGGCGCAGCTCGGCGGCGCGGATCGCCTCGGCCACCGTCATCCGCCGCTCGTACATGGTCTTGACCAGGTTCTCCCACGCCTCCTGCATCTCAGGGCGTAGGTGCGCGAACGTCCGCCTCGTCGGGGTGTGATACCAGCCGGTCGCGCCGCGTGCGGTCGTCTTGTAGGCGTCGGGGCGCTCGAACTCGCCGAAGTAGTGGTCGAGCGCGTGCGCCCATTCGTGCGCCAGGGAGCCGGCGCCGGAGAGCTTCGTCATGTTGATGACGAGCCGGCTTGGTTCGTAGTGCGCGACCGCCCGGCCGCCGCCTCGAGCGCCGAACGCGAGGCCAAGCGTGCCGTTCAGGGACAGCGCTCGAGGCGGGATCCCGAGGATTTGGGCCAGGTCGTGAAGCGCGTCGAAGCCCATATCGACCAGCTTCTGGCGCTCGTCGTCAGCGGCCCAGTTCCCGAACTCGAGGCCCCGGAAGCCGAACGCGTCCAGGAAGTCCTCGGGCCGGGCATGGCCGTTGCGGACAACCGGACCCTCGCGCCCGATGTTCTCGAGGTGCGGGCGGGCCGGCATGAGCTCGTCAGGCCGCTCGCTGATCGCCCGGGCGTAGAGCGCTCTGGCGACGTCCCGGGCGGCAGCCTCGTCGGGCGCGAACGCGATCGGCCGGTAGGTCCCAGCCTTGACGATCGCGTAGTAGCCGGCGGCGATCTGCTCGGGCGTGATCGGCGTGCCGAAGCCCTCCGCCTGCTTGACGATGTGGTCGCGGCCGGCCGGCGTGCCCGGGTCGTCCCACTTCTTCACGTGGAACCTTCGCATCCACGGCTCGTTCGACGTCGGCCAGCCGGTGTCGAGGAGCTTGCGGACCGCCTTTTGCTGGGCGTAGCGGAAACTCAGCGGCGAGACGCGCCGCTGGTAGAGCTGGAACATCTTTTTGACGAACGGGTGCGAGCGGTCGTACGGGTTGCCCTCCGGAAGCCCCATCTCGCGCATGAGGCGGTCCTGGAGGCCAACGCGGGCGTCGGTGACCTCGGCCGGCGTGCGTAGCCCCTCGATCACCCGGCGAAGCGCCGATAGCACTTCGACGTAGTCGCGCCGGCCCTCCGGCGTGTTGGCCCGCGGCTTCGGCGCGATCTGGTCGTAGATCACCTTCACCGTTGCGGCGAACTCGGCGCCCTTCTCGGCCGCGATCTTCTGCCAGTCGGGCGCCCAGACGTTCGGCTCCTTGACGAGCGCGGCAGCCTCGGCGTCCGGGATCGAATCCAGGTCCTCGAGGCTCATCCCGCGCTCTTTCCACAGGTCCTTGCGCGCGCCGCCGATCTTGGCGCCGACGTCCTGGAGCTTGCCGGTGCCCTTCTTCAGCGTCCGCGCGGCGATGAGCTCCGGGTCGAGGATCGCCACCTGGTTCTCGGCGACCGATCCCGGCAGGCCGACGATGACCTTGATCCCGTTGGCCTCGGCGATGCGCCGCAGCTCCACCCGCTCGGCGCTCGTCGATATTTTGGTCGGTTCGTAGGTGTGCAGGACCTTGCCGCGGTAGTCGGTCAGCTTCGCGGGCTCGCCTTCTCGCGCGCCGCCCTTCACGTACCCGTACTCGCTGGCGTCGAGCTTCGGCAGCGTGATTTCGTGAACATCGCGGCCGGCGCCGACCCTGGCCTTCGGACCGCCCCCGTAGCTCTCAGCGAGCTCCCGGCTGGGCGTTGCGTAGATCGCCCGGCCCATTTCCCCGTCCGGGGATTCGCGCCGGATGCCCGCGGCGCCGGTCTCGGTTCCGCGGTAGAGCTTGGTCGGGGTCGGGTACTCGAGGTCGCCGTAAGGATGGCCCTTGACGGTCGGGTGCGCCTGCTCCGCGCGCTCCTCGAACTCCCGCGCTTCCTGCTCGTGCTGCTCGAGGATCTTTTCGGCTTCGACAGCCGCCGCCTCGTGGCCGCCGGCACGGGCACCGCTGATGTACTCGCGCAGCTCGCGCTGGCTGCGCTGCCAGAGCTCGATCGGCTCGAGCTCGGTCCACGCCTCGTCCGCCGCTGTGGCGAGGTCGCGCTGCTTGCGCGCCGCCTCGGCCTCGCGATCGGCGTTGGTCGCCTCGTCCGGCGGGATCGGCTTATCACCCTCCTCGGTCAGGATGCGTCGGGTCGCCTCGCCGCGCGTCTCACCCTCGGGCCCGCGACCGTAGAGCCTCGAGCGCAGGATGTTGGCGTCGGCGGAAACCCTCGCGTCCGGGTCGGTCTTGGCGACGATGTCCAGGAGCTTCGCCAGCCGGGTCTCGTGCACCGCGCCCAGGAAGTGGATCGCCGCTGGTTTCCCCGCCTCGAGGAACTCGGTGAGCTCGGCCGGCGTGACGGCCTTCTCGTTCGAGGGGATCCCGACGATCAGGCCCGGCGCCTGGCGGCTGCCGAAGCGGACACCCATGGTGTCCGCCGCCGCCAGGTAGAACTCCTCGAGGGACATCGCGCCGCGCTGGATCGGGACGATCACCTGGAAGCGCTCGGAAGCGGCGTGCGCGCGGATCCAGGCGCCGTGCTTGCCGAGCGCCTCGAGCGTCGCCTTCTGGTCGCCAACGACGTCCGGCGCGACGAACAGGACACGCCCGGAGCCGTTCTCGGCCTCGTCGTCCTCGTCGATCGCCGCCATCACCCGGTCGTATTTGGCGAGGATCTTGTCGAAGTCGAGCGGCTCGATCGCACCGTCGGCCTTCAGCCCGCGGCGAAACAGCGAGAACGCGCCGGAGTCGATGAACACCTGGTTGCCCCAGTCGTTCACCGCGCGGACGATCAGCTTGATGCCGTTCGCGCTCAACTCGCCGACGTCGACGCCGACGCCGATCGCCGGATGCCCCGACGTCGCCCAGGCACCGTTCGCCAGGTCGCCAAGCCGGCTCATCCCGCTCGCGAACCGCACCGTCCGGCGTACGAGCGCCTTCAGCGTGTTGGTCTCCGGCTGGGTCAGGTCCGCCTGCTTGCGCGCCTCGGAGAACAGGTCGTCGCTCTTGCCGATTTCGGTCGAGAGCTGGCCGGAGTTGCGGCGCTTTTCCTTCTCGGCCGCGAGCTTCGCGATTTCGTTCCGCGCCGCGACTTGCTGATCGAACAGGTCGCCCTGGACGCGGAAGCGCTTGACCGGGGCCTCCCCGGGCTCGCCGGTGCGGGCCGGCGCGGTGCCGAGCTTGCCGCCGGGCGGCTTCAGCTCGAAGTCCGGCGGCCGGCTGAACGGCACGTCCTCGTCGCCCTCGAGCGCCGGCGGTTCCTCGCGACCCTCCTCGCGGTCGCGCTCGCGCAGCGCACGCTCCTCGGCGTCCTGTTGGAGCTCGTCCTCGATCGTGTGCAGGAGCTCGTCGCGCCGGGACATCTCCTCGTTCGAGAGCGCCGCCGTCTCCCGGTCCGCGAACGGCCGCGACCAGTCGTGCCGCTCACGCTCGCCGGCCGCCTGCTCGGTCGCGTGGTCGTTGTGGCTGCTGAAGTGCGGATTGCCGCGCAGCTCGTCCGAGAGCCGGTCGAGCAGCACGTTCGGGCTGTAGTGGCCCTGTTCATCGACCACCGGGTAGCCGTCCTGGGCGAGCGTCTCGGCGGCGTGATCGAACGACATCCCGCCGCGCCGGAACGCCCGGCGGATGCCGTGCAGCGCCTGCGGCAGGTTCATGTCGGCCTTGTCGATCCCCTGCGCTTCGGCCTCCTCGCTGTCCAGGCCCTCGGGGTGGCGGGCGAGGAATTGCAAGATGCTGTCGTGGCGCGGGCTCGGGCCGTTCGGCCGCTTGACCGCCTTCGCCTTCGGCTCCCAGAACAGGGGGTGGTGCGTCTGGCCGGAGTCGAGGTAGCGCTTGAACTGATCGACCGTGAACTCGGTGAGCGCGCCGAGCCGCTTCCAGCCCTTCGGGTAGTGCGACAGGTAGAGCTCGCGCGCCTCCTTCTCGCTGTTGACGCCGCCGATCGCCTTCGGCTCGTCGAACGCCTTGCCGTCAGCGGTGAGCTGGTCGATCACGAACACCTGTTTCGAGGTGTGATCCGGCCCGAGGAAAATATCGACGCCATCGCCGTCGGGAGCGGTCGTGCCCACCGCGTAGCCGTAGTCGGCGCGCATCCGGGTGCGTCCGGTCTGGCCGCGGGTGTTCGTCCAGGTCCTGAACTGGCCCTTGGCGTTCTCGACGCGGACCTTGACGCCGTGGAAATCGACTACCGGCTTGCGGTAGTTGCCGGCCGCGGCCTGGGCCTCAGTCGGGGTCGCCGGGCGCTCGACCTGTTGGCCGAAAACGGTGACCGGGTGCTGGAGCGGCTTCTCTACCGCCGGCGCAGCCGATTCTTCTCCGCGTGCGCCTTCAATCCCGGCGGCAGCTCGAGGCTGTGGAACTTGTAACCGGCCTTCAGGAGGGGTGACAACCGCGCCTGGAGGCTTTCCGCCGCGGGCAGCACGTTCGCCCGAGGCTTCTCGGTCGTCCTTGACCGCGGCGAGGTGTTGGTCGGCGTCGGCATAGCTGCTCCCGGTGGCGTGGCTGAATCCTACGCCGTTTAATTCGACGGCATGACCATCCGGGCGCACCACCCGGATCTTGACGCCCTTGAGCTCGGCGAGCGCCGCGTGAAGTGCGCTGTCGAGCTCCGAATGGCTCTCACCCTGCGCGGCGAACTCATCGCCGTGCAGATGGAACGCGTTGCCGCCGGTGTGCTTGTCGATCGCCTGGCCGATCGCGTGCAGCACCTGGTCGCCGGCGACGTGGCCCATGTTGTCGTTGATCCACTTCAGGCCGTCCACGTCGATCGATGCCTGGATCGGGGCCTTGGCGACGCGCTCGTAGGCTTTCGGCCCCAGGATGTCGGTCTTGGGGTCGATGTAGACGGTGTGGAACAGCTCGTCGGGCGTCGCGCCGTTCAAGCTCGCGCGCAGGTCCGCGGCGTTTGCCTGGCGTCGATCCGCCGGCGTCACCGGCGCGGCCGGAACCTGGGGTGCGGCCGGCGGCTGCGTGCCGACCACCCGCCGGCCCTCCTGCATCGCTTGCTGGGCGTTCGACCTCGAGGCGAAGTGCGCGATCGGCTGACCGCGCACCCGCACCGTCCAGCCTTCGGCCTCCGGCTCAACCGTCACGTCGCCGCGCGCCGCGCCTTGGGTCGCCGCCGCGAGCTTGATCGCCTCGACCTTCTCCTGATGCGCGGCCCTGGCGTCGGCCGGGCTCTGCGCGGGCTCAGGAGCCGCCTGAGCGGGCGCTGGCGCCGCGACGGGCTCGGGGGTCGCCTGAGCCTGCGGGGTCGCCGCTGCGCCGCCTGGCGCCCCGCCGGCTGGCTTCGGCGCGACCTCCGGGGCGGCTGCGGCGCTCGGCGGGTTCGGGTTGTTGTCCCACGGCAGCCCGTACTTGTTCGCTCGCGCCTGCGCGTACGAGCGGTTCAGCGCGTCCTCGTACGCCTGCATTTCGGGCGACATCGGCTCGAGCGGGTCACTCGCGAACGCCGCGTTGTGAGCATTGCGGGCGAACTCGGCGTCACGGGCGGCGCGCGCCTCCTGGAGCCCGGCGACCGGCAGCGCACCGATCGGCGCGCCGGTGATCGCGCCTACGAGCCCCTGATGCGCCAGGTCATGGAGCGCGTCGCGCAGCGACTGGTGGACGTCCAGGACCTTCGCATCGACCGCCTTCTGGAGCGCGCTCTGCACCAGGACGCCGGCGCCGTTGGCGATCGCCGTCTGGGCCATGCGGGCGCCGAGGCCCCGGTCGAGGAACTCGCCCAGCACCTTGTCGATGATCCCGCGGGCGATCGGCGTCTGGGCGACCACCGACTCGAGCGGGAGCGCGCCGGCGGCGTTCGCCAGGCCGTCGTAGAAGGTCGCGTTGTTCGCGATCTGGTCGCTGTTCTTCAGCAGGTTCGCCGCCTGGAAGCGAAGCCCGTCAGCCTGCGGGGTGGGACCGCCCGCCTGGAGCTCGATGCGCTGCGCCTGGTCGAGGAACTCGTACGCGTGCGAGTGGACGATGCTCTTGTTCTGCTCTCGCTGTTGCGGAAGCGAGAGCGCCTCGAGCGCGGCGACGCCGGTGGCGACGCCGGCGCCTGGACCGCCGACCATCGAGGCCCCGATCGTCGCCGCGGTGCCGGCGATGAGGGTGGGCGCGGCGAGCATCGCGTCCCACAGGTAGCCCTTGACCGAGTTGGACTCGAGCGCGCCGCCCTCGATGTCGGATGGCCGGTCCCAGACCTGGCTGATCGCGAAGCCGGTCTGGCGATTCTTCCGGCCGGCGACCGATGCCGCGCGCCCGGCGGCAAGCGACTGCTCGGCGTACTTCACTTCGTCCGCGCGCTGGCCGGGCGTCAGCAGGTAATACTGGCGGTTCAACCAGTCCGAGGCGAGGTCGAGCGGCGCGACCCCGATGCTTCGAGCGGTGCGTCGGACCAGCGGATCGTCCGCCATGAAGCGGATGTCGGCCGGCGTGTTGCCGCCGTTCGGTGAGCGGGACGCGGCCTGCGGGAGCGTGTTGAGCGCGGCGATCTTGCGCGCCGCCGCGTCCTGCTTCGCCTCGCCGTACATCTCTTGGACGCCGCCGATCGTGGAGTGATACGGCCCGACGAACGCGGCGCGCGGGTAGTCCTTCGCCATCGTCTCCCAGGTCGGGCCCGGGAGCGGTGCGGTGTCGGACCGGAGCGCCGATCCGATCGCCGGAAGCACGCCAGGCTCCCAGGTCTGGTCTGCCGATCCTGGCGTCGGCGCGTGCCCTTCCACGAAGTCGGCCATGCGCTGCACGAAGGAGCGGCTGTCGATCGGCGGCGCCGGCAGCTTGGCGAGCGGGTGCGGCTCCTGCGAGGACTGGTACGCGTCGAGCGGCTCGTCGGGGCCTGCCGGCTCGTACTGCGGGTTGATCGGCGCCTGAGCGCCGGCGCCTGCCGCGTTCGAGCCTGAGCTCGCGTTGTAGGTCGAGAGCGGCTCGTCAGGTGCGGCCGGCGTCCAGGGCGAGCTCGCCGGCGCCGGTGGTGGCGCAGCGGCCGGGGCCGGCGCAGCGAGCGGCGGCGGTACAGCGGCCGGCGCGCTCGGCGCA
>JAEHJW020006614.1_pt1 | contig 55138 bp, 82 predicted proteins | sample 9271431 | NCBI WGS metagenome assembly JAEHJW02 | reverse complement strand
TTTGCGACACGTTCAACATATTCCTCCTTGTATTGGGATGGTCTGCCGGGTCCGGGAGGTGGGATAAATCGCTCTGCCATAGCGTTATTCTGACTCTTTCGCGTGCACAACACAATGCTGTGTATTTCGTTTTCTGTTTTCAGCCTCAAGAACCTCTTGCAAGTTGAGTGTTTTCAAAAATGCACACCTTAAGCATATTTGAAATTCCGTCATCAGCGATGAATCAAGATCACCTATCACGATCACGCGGTCCGGCACATCCGCCGATGGAGTTGAGTCTCCAAACATTTGTGTGAGTCCTGAAACGCCGGGCGACGCCTCTGGTTTTAGTATCACCTGGGACACTCGAACGACATACCCAGAGCACCGCAATCGCTGCCTTCACCGCGTCCAACTCCGCCGTCAGTGCATCCAGTTTGCTCTCCAGCGTCTCCCGGTACACTCCCAGACGCCGTAGTTCCGACGCCACATCCCTGCTCACTTGCTTCTTCATGCTTCCACCTTTTCTTCGCCTTCCGCCAGTCATATCGCTTGCAGCGCGGGCAGGATATCGGGGCAGACGCCTTACGTCCCTTCCACTCATAGCCGCATTGCCCACAGAGATTCATGCCATCATTATGAGCGCAGTCATAGTATTATTCAAGCCCTGTCTGTGGAAATTATGGAAAACGCTGTAAAGCATTCATTCTACACAATATATTTTCCACAACTATTTTGCATTATCCTATTGATAATTATAGCGTCTTATGGCATCCTAATAATGGAAGCAGGGACCGGCCGTATGCGGGTGAGCTGGCAGACAGTGTGGCGCATGACTCAAGCCGGCATATTGACACCGACATACATAATGCGTGATGGTCTGATGGATATGTAAGTAAGCGGCAACCAGCCTCATGGAGACCAAGATGAAAATCGAAGTTATGGTATCGACCGAGCGCGTATGGGATAAGCAACCGAATGCGGTCAAGTGCTTTGACGCAGAACCGGTGAAAGACAACGTGCGCTACACGCTGACTACCGACCACTCTCAATCGAGCTACGGTATGCCCGTCCTTGTGGCCCCTGATGGAGTTGCCTATGGACCCTCCGACAAGCTGCCGAACACGTGTATGACTGCCGGGGACGCTGTACTCAGATATTTCGGCGCCGAGGGTATCGTAGACCCTACGATGCCCAACGCAGTGGACCGATTTGTCGAATTGCGCTAATCTCCGCCGCGCCGCATCCACGGTAAGTGGAGCGTCCGGCGTGGTAGCCGGGACGGTACGTAACCCGCCGCAAGTGAAAGGCCGCGCGGAAGACGCGAACGGGCCGGTTTCGTGGCGCGGAGACCTTGCTCGCACTGGTCCCAAACAAGGGGAATTACATACTTGACTCCCTTGGTGAGGTGAACAGATGAAACTCCGATTTTCCATAGACGAAGCCGAGGCCGCATCCGATGAGTGGGGTTTCAACTGCGGTCCTGCGGCGGTTGCCTCTATCTGCGGACTCTCGCTGGCTGAATTGCGTCCGCATCTGGGCGATTTCGAACTGAAGAGGTACACCAATCCTACTCTCATGGCTCAGATTCTGAAGAATATCGGCGCTGAGGTGATCGAGTTCAGCAGGCTTAATTGGCGATTTGAGATGCAGCGGACAGGTAGAGCGCCATGGCCTAGATATGGCCTCGCACGAATCCAGTGGGAAGGGCCATGGACGAAAGATGGTGTACCCATGGCCGCTCGTTACGGGGCAACACATTGGGTTGGTGCCAGCTACGCAAACCAAGACAACATCGGAATCTGGGATGTGAACTGCCTAAACAACGGGACCGGATGGGTTGGGCTTCATGAATGGGCTAACTCGCTAGTTCCATGGCTCTTGAAGGAATGTTATCCACGCGCGGATGGCAAATGGCATCTGACGCACGTTGTCGAAATCGAACACCTAAGGGACTCAAGTATGTAATTCCCCAAACAAGACCTCTGGCACACGCTCAACGTAGTCCAGGAGAACGTAATCAAGGGCGGAATCCATGGCCGCTACCGCGCTGGCGTCAATGGCGCGATGACGAGTCGCCGTATCACAACGCGCGAAGTCAAGGGTATTGACCAAGACGTGAAGCTGAATCGTGCCTTGTGGATGCTGGCTGAGCGCATGGCAGAACTCAAGGCGGCAAGCTAACGCAAACCGGCACAAGCTGATGCAATATCGCATCAGGAAAGGAATCCAATGACTACTAAAGAAATCTATGCAACCCCAGCCGATGAGCACGGTTGGAGAAAATTGCCAAATGGCACTCACGTGAAGCTGGGCACTCGCGTGACGCTGGGCGACTACGTGACGCTGGGCGACTACGTGACGCTGGGCGACTACGTGACGCTGGGCACTCACGTGACGCTGGGCACTCACGTGAAGCTGGGCGACGACGTGAAGCTGGGCGACGACGTGACTTCCATCGCTCTTGCAAAACAGTATCGTGAAAATTATGGCTTGCTCGCCCCCGAACACGTTTTCGTCAAGTGGGTAACGCCTGAGCGTATGTCGCCAGGCTGGGGTCAAGCTACCCCCATCATGTACGAAAAAGGCGCAATCATCGAAGCCGAGGGCGACGCCAATGACCAGCAATGTGGCCCAGGGCTGCATGTTTTACGATTCGGAGAAAGACCCGATCGGCAAAAGCAGCTTGAACTGATGCGCGACGAGGCGCGGCGCCAGGACGCACTAAAAGCGATGCCGCACTGCGCCGTCGAGGGATGCCCAAACATCGCCATCGGCTCACGGTACTGTGCCAGGTGCGAGGAAGAGATTAACGGGGAGCCGTATCCGTTCGCGCGGATTCTCATGCCTGAGCCGTTTTTCACATTCATCAACCGCATTTTACGGAGGTGGCTCCATGAGTGATACGCAATGGATTCACACCAAAGAAGCGTGCCGCATCCTGGGCATTCACCTGACCACGCTCTACAGGTGGATCAAAGCCGGAAAAATCGAAGCATGGCAACCTGTTGACGGGGGCAAGTGGTTTGTGCGCCTCGACTCCATCAAGGAGGGATCCCATGACAAAGCTCTATAAACTCACCGACCAGAACGGCCAGACACGCGGCGGGATGCAGTGGGGGCCAGGCATCACACATGAGGCCACAGGCGATCCTAGCCAGGATTTATGTACGGACGCATGGATCCACGCCTACGAGCATCCGCTCCTGGCTGTCCTGCTCAACCCCATCCATGGCAATTTCAAAAATCCGCGCCTGTTCGAGGGCGATAACGAAATCGGCAAGCGCAAGAGCCAGCTTCTCTGCGGCTGTCGCTCCTTCACCACGGCGCGCGAAATCCCTGTGCCCGCCGTGACAACAGCACAGAAAGTGCGCTTCGGGATCCTCTGCGCAAAACAGGTGTACAAGCACCCGAAATGGAATCAATGGGCCGACGCTTGGCTCGACGGATCAGACCGATCAGAAAAATCGGCGCAGGTGGCGTGCGCGGCGGCGCGGGCTGCGCAGGCGGATGAGGTGTATGCGGCGTGGGAGGCGCGGGCGGCGGATGCGGCGCAGGTGGCGGCGTATGCGGCGGTGTGGGCGGCGGCGGATGCGGTGCAGGCAGAGTATGAGGCGCGGGCGGCGGATGCGGCGGCGTGGGCGGCGGCGGCGGCGGCGTATGCGACGGATGCGGCGGATGCGGCGCAGGCGGCGCTGGCGGCGGATGCGGTGCAGGCAGAGTATGAGGCGCGGGCGGCGTATGCGGCGGTGTGGGCGGCGGCGGATGCGGCGCAGGCAGAGTATGAGGCGCGGGCGGCGTATGCGGCGGTGTGGGCGGCGGCGGATGCGGTGCAGGCAGAGTATGAGGCGCGGGCGGCGGATGCGGCGCAGGCGGCGCTGGCGGCGGATGCGGCGGTGTGGGCGGCGGCGGCGGCGGCGTATGCGACGGATGCGGCGGCAGCTATCGACCTCATCGCTCTCGCCGAACAGGCGGTCAAGGAGGAATCCCATGGAACACACTACTAAGACCAGCATCCCACGCCCCGATCAGTGCCCGATGTGCGGGAGCTTTTCCTTTGACGCATTCAATGCGGACGGTAGCCGCTATATCCCGTTTTTTGGCAGTAGCTTATGGGATAAATGCAGGTGCGTTGATTGCGGACATGTTTGGGCCTTCCGCATCGTGCACCTAGTAAAAAGTGAGGTATCCAATGAGACGCACTGATGACTGGCCCATGGTCCAAACCGCTGTCGATGACTTTCGCGCGGCTACCGATGACGAGGTGGAATACTGCGAGCACTGCGAGAGGGCCGTCATTCGCGGCAGCTTGGTCGAGCACTGCGGCGTTCCATGTTGCGCGGACTGTCTGTTCTACTGCTCTCTATGCGGTGAGCCGGTGCCCAACCGAGGTGCTGTCTGTCAGTGCATTTCTTCCCCGCCCTAAACGGTGGAGCTTAGTCGCGCACAGTGTCACCATTTTTGTCCGCGATGCAAACTGCTCCCAATCCGAACCAAATCAACCTTTTTGAGGATTTTGAGCATTTCCCTATTTTTGTTCAGTTCCTCACGCCTTTGTTTTGGAGATTTCTTCCCCGGCATACACTCCTCCCTCAAGAGAACTTGAAAAGTCTAACCATCAATTGTCCCATTTAAGGGAGCCGCGTGGACCGGACGCACCCTACGTCGTCCGGTGGCCCACGCTCGGCGAGCCATTATACTTGAGTCGGTGAACCCCCGCTGATATGCATTAGGCGGCAATATGCCTGTCCATTAGAGGGGCGAAATTACCACGTCCCCATTCTTTGCTTCGCGTCCGTTTCTATAATGCATCGATTCTCCTTTTCAGCAGTCCCATCATATCTCAAAACACCAATGGCTTCCGGGATTTATTCGGAAGCCACTGGGTACCGCATGGGAGAATTTCAGCGGGGTTGCTCTCAATGAGGGTGTCTAGTCCAAGCCGAGAGCCGGAGCGTTGGTGGCGTCCGCCCCGCGTACTTGTATGATATCAGATTTCGTGCTACGGTTGTGTTGTCTAGTTCAAGCTATGACAAAATCTTCGACAATTCGATTCGCGTCAAGGTTTCCGCTCTTGCTCGACTGGGCTATTCCCATTGGAAACGGTGGGCGGCAGGAGCCGGATCGCCACAGGTAGACCCGTGGACGAATCGCCGCAGCAGCACTCGCGGAGACGTGAGATAGAGCGGACATTCGTGGAATCCGAGCTGGAGACCGGGAAAGACTGACCAAGCGCCTAAACTGCGGATTGCGTCTTTATGAGCCCCACAGCAAGCCAATCAAGCCTCAGGCGTCAAACAGACCAGCTTAGAACCCGAACGTGAAAGCCACACTGCGGCTCCTTTACGCCGAATGTGATTTTACGGATGAGCCAGCCATTGCGGCAGCCTGTTGTTTTGGTTGGCTCTACGTGTGCCTCCTGCTCACCATTATCCGAATGTCTGGAGAGACGATGGATTGGACAAAGATTTGCTGTTAAGTATGCAAAGTTCACTTCTGGAGCCCTAAATATGGGACCATTCACAAGAGAGTCAGGATACGACAAGTATTTTATTGTGAGCGGTGCGCAAGGAAAGAACGAAAGAGACTGGAAGCGATCAAGGAGATGAACAAGAATGCGGCCATCTTGAAGCCGAACTCGATGGCAGGTAAAATCGTCGTGGTCCCGAAAGGGTAGCTGTTTACTCTCTAGTTACTGCAATATTGCATTAGAATCTATGGTTTTTGGGAATGTTCTTTTTTGACGTGCTTATGGAATGCGGTCAGGCTTTCGAGAACCAGGCCGCATTTTGGGCAGATGTACTCCTCGGGGTGGATCATGGGATTCCTTTCGTGCGATATTACTGCTTTTTACATCCCCGGAAGTGATTCCCATTAAGGGCATGACACTCCGGGCAGGATCTTATGCCCGACTCCCCGCAGGGTCCTCCGTGGGCCGCGCAGATGAATCGGTTTTTGGCCCCATGCGGGCACGCATCGCTTCGGACCTCGCAGCCGATGGTAGCCGGTTCAGGTAGTTGGGAAGATGCATCTCCTCGTCCAGCCAGTTGACTCCGCACGGATTGCACCGGACGTAAGTGCTTCTTTGTACCCTTGGTCGACCGCAAAATGGGCACGGCGCCAAGTTCCCCGGTTCCTCCAGTCTTTGCTTTCGCGCCTCTTCCTGTTCCTCGTAGGTCATCATTTTTTGTTCCATAAGTCTTCTCCCGATCCCAATAAGGGCTCCGACACTTCGGACACTGCACCGGCTTCGTATCCTTCCTCCGGTACCAACTGTGCCCGCATCGCTTACAGGTCCAATCCACTATATGAGCATAACCATAGTGCTTACTCTATGTCAATTCTATTTTTATTTTTTCTGAGTCCAAGAGCAAGTGGACTCCGCAGGAATCTAAGCCTGCCTGCGAAGCCCCCTCTTATCCGCTTGCACGCCGCTCTTGACGGGACGAAATCGCGCATGATCTCCGTTCATTGAGCGTAGCGACGATTCCATTAGCGCCATCGTTCGATCGGTAAGCATCGCTTTTACTGAGGAGGAGGCGCCTAACGCTTCCTCTTTGGTGCGAAAAGCGATGGATATCGAACCTATCCGCCACTGCCAATAGCAGCCGCACTCTTCTAGCGTAGGTTCCCTCTCCATCCAGAAGACGCTTGGCTGATTCGGCCTAGAAATCACCCTGGTCTTATTTAGTGAAGGCCTTAATGCGAGAAACATCTCCTCTTCTTTGTCGCGAAGATCCTCTTCGGCGCAAGGATGAAAATCAACGCGAGCGGCCAATGAGCGATGTTTGTGAGAGGCAACCCGTCGCTTCATGTTGACCGAGCTACCGACATAAAGGCATTCGCCTGATGGTCCATAAAGCACGTACACTCCGCTATTTTCCATCCTGATCCCTTAATGCCAGGCGCAACGCGGCCCGGATCGCGGTGATGTTTGACACAAGCCCTTGAGTCTTGGCTAAATGCACCTTGAGTTTCGAGAGCACATCCATGTCTTCCTCAGTGAATCCGAAACTAAGCTTCGTAATCTTCATAACATCATAGTAGCAGAAAAAAAGTGTATGGCAACTGCATTTTTCTGTTGACAGCAGATTTTATCTGCGTTACGTTGGGTGTGTAAGTGAGAGGGAGATCGGATATGGACTACAACGAAGCATTGAAGACGATCCGCGAGGCGACTGCGAAGTTTCGCGAGGTCACTGATGCTTACCGCGCTCAGACCATCGGCGATGCTGAGTACTTGGCCGCTCGCCGCGAGTACGAAGAGGCTGACAAGGCTTATGAGCGCGCATATGTTGATGCGCAGTTCGATACGAATCTCAACGGGGAATGACCATTTAGTGCAATATCGCACCCATCTGACCTAATCAGACAGAGAGGAAAACGAAAATGAATAAGCAAGATCAACGCGCTGTGAGACTTCAGGCTTCTATTATTCGCGGCCAGATCGAATGTCTGACCAGCGCCGCCAAACACTCTCCGCTGGAAATGGAGCGGATTATGAGCAGCGTCCGCGTCCTTGACTCCGTGGCCCGAGTAATCGAAGCATTCGTCCCGGAGCACAAATGACGAACCGATTCCACGTCCAGAGCCGAGAGAGAAAGCGTAGAGGGTGCTCCGAGTACGACCGATACTACGTTATCCTCGACAGACTTTGGAACGGCTTTGAAGTAGCCCGAATCTGTGCCAACTACCCCGGAGCAGAACTGATCGCACGCGCCTACTGCCTGAAACTCAACATAAAGGCTGAGAAAGGAAGAAATGAGAAACACTGACCCGTCAATGCCGTGGAACCAGCAGGAGCACGCCTTTCCAGATGAGCCATTTAACCGTCCTGAGTACCGGGACGATCCTACAGCGCCGTGGAACGATCCGGGAGCGGGAAGAGAACAATACGACAGATGGCTTGAACAGCACGGCTTTTACAGCGATCAAGCTTAGTGCAATATCGCACCTGAATCTGTAGTGAGAGGGAGACGACATGAAATACGCAATCAGCGATGCACGCGGCGAGTTCATCAAGAACGGACGGTACGATAGTGGCCTTTACGATACCAGGCGTGAAGCAGAGATCGCGCTGTTGGCTCACGTGGATGCGATACGCGAGCGCCAGACGGAAGACTACGGAGTCGTGGAAGTGGCCGAAGAAATCGAAGACACCGACGCTCTGTGATCTTTAGTGCAATATCGCACCTGAATCTGAATTCATCTGAAAGGATTTAACCGATGTGGACCGAAAAAGAGGTCGGCGAATATTTGGCAGCAACTCTACAAGATACGGACAATTGGCCCGTGATCGGTGATCCAATTAGAGGATTCGGACTCTTCACGCAAGTTACCGAGCCGATGATTGTCGCCTTCGTTGCCCGGCTTGATGACTTGGCAAAGAAACGGCGCGAGTACCTCAAGGCTCAGCGTAAAAGGAACAGAGCATCTAAACGCGGCCTCGGAGCCATCGACTTCAAGATTTCAGGCTAACCCGTTTGCCTAATCAGACAGAGAGGAAATGGAAATGGAACTCTATGGTAATGGGCAGTTTACGCAGTGCGAACCCGCCGTTAGGCTCTTGACCGTACAAGGCGAACACAATCCCGTTTCCTACTGGCAGCACGGCGAAGAGGTTTACCGCCTCCAGGAATACGAACCCGTTCAGTTCGACATTTACGGTCTGCCGATGGGCGCACGGTGGGAGACGAACGTTTTCCTCTGGCCGGACCTTGAAAAGATGCTGAAGCACCCGAACCAGACGTGGTGCAAATACTGCGGTAAGGCGATCTGGCTAGACACTGAGGGATGGCGTCACGAATCTTCGGGCAGCTTGCCTATCTGCAATTCGATTCCAGAGCCAAAGTAGTGCAATATCGCACCCGCTAACCAATAGCTGAAATGGAGAGAAACACAATGGCACACGAATGTCCAGAATGCGGCCAAGTCTGCTATTGCGGAGGAGATATAGACGATATGCTCCTGAATGATGATGACGCGCTGGACTCCTGCTCGCACTGGCAGGAATGCAACCCAGAAGAAGAATACGACGATGATTTCTGGGACGTGCCGCTTGACTGAATCCGTGCAATATCGCACCTGAATCTGAATGGGAGATGACGAAAATGGAAAGTCTGATGCACATCCTGTTTTCACCTGAATATCTCGCCTTCGTCCTCATTGCCGCCGTGCTGGTGTGGGGCGAAATCAAACCGGAGTAGTAAAGGAGAGGAAATGACCACACTCGCAAAAACCGCGATTGACCAGCAAATTGAAGAACTCGGCGCCTGGGCCGCAGGACTGGAACTCAGCGCCGCCGACCCCGAAATTCCCTACTGGATGCGCCAGCAAGATGCAGCCCGCGCCAAGCTCATCCGCGAACTACAGGCCAAGCTGCTGGCCGATTGCAACCTTGCGTTGCACGGACTTCAGCCCTGCCGCACTATCGGATGTACTACGCTAGTGCTCGGCTCGGAATACTGCCCCCGCTGCGAAGAGGAGATCAACGGCGAACCATACCCGCTGGCGAATGTCCTGCGCGGGGAAACATTTGTGCAGTATGTCTCGCGACTCTGGAAGAGGATCACCGCTAAGGAGGCATAGCAATGGAACTGAAAGATACCCTCGGAAACGTTTTATTTGAGCTTAACTCTGCGAAAACCATACTGCAATTGGTACTCGCTGCGAGAGAGGAGGCAAAATCTCTGCGCGGAGCCGACCTGCGCGGAGCCAACCTGAGCGGAGCCAACCTGCGCGGAGCCGACCTGAGCAGAGCCAACCTGAGCGGAGCCGACCTGAGCAGAGCCAACCTGAACAGAGCCGACCTGAACAGAGCCGACCTGAGCGGAGCCAACCTGAGCGGAGCCGACCTGAGCGGAGCCGACCTGTACGGAGCCGACCTGAGCGGAGCCGACCTGTACGGAGCCGACCTGTACGGAGCCAACCTGAGGGGGAGTAAAATTGATTGCTTTCTATCCGCACATTCCTCTGGGTATCCCTATCAGGGGTGGGCCGTGCTTTTCCAAGACGGCTCCCGATGGATCAGAATGGGATGCTTGTGGAAGACGCTCGAAGATTGGGATGCAATTACCATTCGCAAGAGCCACATATCCGAATTCCCCGATGACGGAAGCGAGAAATCCGAGTGCCGCGCCGATCTTTTCAATCTTCTGCGCTCTGCGTTGCTCCGCATGAAACTCACCGCAAACCCACCCGCAGAGAAGCAGCCAGGAATGTCTGCTCAGAAGTCTTGACGGGTGCCTGCCTCTATCCTCGCTGTACATTCCCACCTAATAGGGTCCGGAGCAGGTCAATCGCCTCTCCGGACTCCACCATCTCGGTGGTAAACAGCAGTACTCGATACCCGGCACACGTCGCAGCATTCACCTTTTCGCAGTCGCGGCGTATTCCCTTACCTGTCGAGTGAGCACCCTTTCCCCACGTATTGCCCTGGATCTCAATTGCAACGTCTCCCAAGACAAAATCCCATCGCCACTTGCGCCCAGGTATCAAACAGACTTCCCTCTCGGGATTGAGCCCGTAGGCGCGGCAGTGCAAAAGAAACGTCTCTTCCCCCCTTGAAAGGACTTGCGGACGCTCCTGAGTCAACTCTGTGCGGCGCCGCGGCATTTTATGCGATTCTCCTACTGCCCTTTGCGGAATTGCACCGCCAATGGACCGCGGCCAGGTTCTCCTGCCTGTCATCCCGCTCGCTGCCGCCCATCTTTCGAGGCCTGATGTGGTCTGTCGTGGCCTGAAGCATGTTGAGACGCTGATGGCAGATAGTGCAGATGCCATTCTGGAGGTTCCATGCGATCCGGCGCCGCGTGCGGTATTCATTCCTGCCAGCAGTGTTGTTCTGGCAGACTTGCCGACCGTCGCTATAAATCCACACGCCGGGAATTGTTGTCTTATCAATCATTTACTCTTCCCTAGAATGATCCTGCGGCATTCGTCCGTCTTGCAGTTTGACAATTGATTGCAGAGGCTGGACGGCATCTTGGCTGGTTGTTTCATGTACTTCCTGAGTTTGAAACGGATCGCCCATGCTTCCTTGATTGGGTCTGGATAGCCTCCGGGCCCTCGTTTCCCGTTCGTCATTGAGTTGTCTCCTGATGGCATGGACTAAGGGCATGGGATCGTAGCTCATGCCTCAATCTCCTGCAATTCATGTATCGCCAGATACAACAGCGCCGCCTGGTAGTCGCCAGGCTCCAACTCCGCCTTCCCGATGATCCAATCAAGGTATCTGCGAACCTGAGCTGCGTCCTGCGCATCATACTTGAACTTGAGGGTAACGGTAGCCTCAAGATGTTGGTGGTACTCAACACTGAGCTTCTGGGCAAATTGCTTCTCAGGCATTGTCTCCGCAGCCGTGTGCACTTCAGGGTTACGCTGGACGCTCTCTGATGCCTGCTCAAGCAATCGCAGGTTCGCTCTAGGTATCTTGGCTGCCTGCTCTAATGGGATGGCCTCAGCGAGCCTCTGGCGGTTCTTTAGGGCCTCTTCCAGATAGCGATGGGAGTCCGGCATGTAGATCTGGAGCCAGCGATACGTACAGGTGCAGGGTTGCCTGGTGGCCGGATCGGTGAACTCCCGGTACAACTCCCGCTCATCGAAAAGTCTCAGCACTTCGCCCCGGATGGCGTAGACTGTCCTCTCAGCTCTGTCCAGGCCCTTCAGGATCTCCGTGATTGCCTCAGCACAGGCCCGGTCAGGTAAGAGCTTCAATGCAAACCAGTCAGGCGTCTGAATGGTCAGGTGCGATATTGCAGTTGTCATATGTCGGCGTCCCCCACGAACGCCTTGATTCGTTCCATAATGTCTGTGGAACTTTCCTGCTGCTCCCACGCCATAGCGGAGACTTCAGAACACAATGAAATGATCGAACGCAGTATACGCTTCTCCCGCACGATTCGGAGATAATCTTTTAGCGATGGATACCGGGGTAACCCCTCCGTCAGTGACGCAAGGTACGCCACTGGGGTGGCGCCGATCTTCTCCAGCATTTTCGTGGCCTTGAGCTGCTCCACCAGCAAGACAATCTGAATAGCTGACCCCTCTTCATCAAGCTCCCGCATGGCATTGAAAATGATCCGGTGAGAATCGAGGGAAAAGTCGGCAGGGTCCAGTTTCCCAACGACTTTCCGGTAATAGGACGAGTCAAACAGGATCGCCCCGAGGATGACTCTCTCGGCGTCTATATTGGCCGGTAAGGGAAGGTTTGCGGGGAGCTTGCTCTTGGTCATTGGAAGTCGAAGACCTCCTGAGCAAGACGCTTGGCTGCGATCTCCGCAAAGGATTCATCTTTCTCTATCGCTATTGCGGACAGCCCCATGGCTTTCGCAGCAACAAGAGACGCGCCTGAACCAGCAAAAGGATCAAGTACCGTCGATGCCTCAGGAAAAAATGAAAGGCACCATTTCATCAGTGCCACAGGTTTTTGCGTCGGGTGTCCTACTCGTTCCCCGTTCAATGCGGCAATTGGAAAATCAAATAGCTTTGCGTTCCCGTCCCTACTTACCCAAGCCAACTCAGCATCAGCCATACTTGGAGGAGAGTCCCTCTTGTACCAGATTAGCCAGCAACGCGATGGTGGGAGCATAAAATAATTTCCTCCCCAAATGATTTGTTGGCGGCTCTTGCTCATAGCCAACTCAAGGGCGGCGCCCGGAACTTCGTCATCCCAATCCTGCGGCTTGTGATTGCTGACAGATTTTCCTTTCCCAACTATGGGATTGGCTGCGTATCCAGCCCCATAAGGAGGATCAGTAAGCAGAAGATCCACCTTCGGCAAGTGCGGCAGGATTTCCCGGCAGTCGCCGTGGAATATTTGGATTCCGGCATGATCGTAGTACGGCTTCATCCCATCATCTCCAATTGCTTCGCCCTCTGAACGCGCTTCTTATGCACAATGGGAAGCCATTTTAGTATTCTCGCCAGCTTGATTGTGATTCTCCCACCGCCATGGCACAGTTCACAGGGAGCACAGACATTCGCCGAGACGTAGAAGCAGCCTCTTCCCCGGCATACCCTGCATAGCTGACTAGGTCTGTTTGCCATCAAAACTCCCCGTGGTACTCTTCTGCAGCCTTGCGTTCCGCTCGGTACGCCTTGATCTTGGCATTCACGTAATCCATCAGTTCATCGCCAGGCTTGCGCTTCTTCGCCTGAAGGTCCGAAGGCTTGTGCCCAAACTTCTCTTGAAACGTGAATGTGGCCCATCCTGGTTTATACCCGCGCTTGTTCTGCACCCAAAGAAACCCGCTGTACCATGCCTGCTTCATCTTGCGGTCGAGCATCGAGCGATGGCCCAACTCCACCAGCTTCCCATCCACCACTGTTACGCCTGTAGGCCGCTCCACGCGCTCCCCGCAGTTCGCGCAGGCTCTCTTCATCGGCGACAGGATCGCGCCGCATTTAGGGCATTTGCGGGGCTTGGCTGGCTTGTCGTCATCCCAATAAGATTCGTTGCGGTCGCCGTCTTTGCCGGTGTCCAGGTGGTCGTGGTGGATGTCAGTGAATAGACCCAGAGCGATGTTGTTTCCGGCGCAGTCGATTCCTACTAGGTGATCTTTTCCAGCCGCACACCGGACGCCCCGACCCCATTTCTGCACATGCCTGATTTCTGAGCGTGTCATCTGCAAATCGAGGATCGTGCGTACATCTTCATCGACCCCGCGAATCAAGCAGCCCACGGAAGCAATGCCCGCGATGATGCCGTTGCGCATCTGCGCGAACAGATTGAGGCGGGTTCCTGGATCGGTATCGTTCCGTCCTACCGGAGTGTAGGCATCAATGTAACCGAAGGGTATCCCGCAGTCCTGAAATGCTTGCATCTGCGCTTGGGCGTGGGCGCGATTGTGGCAGAACGCGAAGGTCTTTTCGTGAGTGCTGTGCTCTTTCCATTCCTCAATTACATCACCCACGATGGTTGCTTGGCTCATGGCGCTGGCGGCGCTCTGCTCTTCAAACTCTCCACGTACCACCTTCACCGCACCCCGGTCCACATCGTGCGGAGGTGCGTAGATGCGCGCGGGCGTGGCATGACCGGCAGCAATGAGATCGTTGATCGTGGCTGCCACTACCAGCTTAGTCCAGCGGTGTCCCATGCCTTTCTTCCAGGGCGTTGCGCTCAGACCAATCACAAGGCGATTCTTCCATTGCTCGGAATCGAGCAAAGAATAGAGGCCGTCCCACTCTTCGTGCACCTCATCGATCAGCGCGAAGGTCGAATCGGGAGCCTCACGCCGGAGGAGCGTCTGCACGCTGGCGATCTGAAGGGAAGCGTTGCGATCAGTCCGGTGATGATCGGCCTGCATGATCCCAATATCGTCGATTCCCTCAGCTTCGAACTTTGCAAGCGTCTGCTCGACGAGCGAGATCGCCGGACAGGTGAACAGAGGTCGGTTCCCCTTGCGCAGCGCGGCATCAACGATGTGGGCAGCTAGCAGGGTTTTCCCGAATCCAGTAGGAGCCTGAAAGATGATGCGCTTGTGTCCCTCACGTAGCGCGTCCCGCAGCTTAGCATACCCCGCGACTTGTATGGGCCACATCGGGCGAAGACTGCGGGCCTCTTTCTCGAATAGTGTCCTCATTTATCTTTCTTCCTAAAGGAATCCTGCTCAGTGCAAGTTGCCCAGTGTGCTACGGCTTCATCTGAGCCGCGCGTCATGGGGTTCATTGGGATATGTTTGCCTGACGGTGTACTCCACCATTCGATAGCGTCTCCGCAGCCCCGGCACTCACCGTGGTCTTTGAAGATGTAGCCGCGCGATTTCAGTTCATCGAGAGTCTTCGGAAAAGCCATCACGCCACCTTCCAATCTGGAAATGGTATCTCCCGATGGCGATCCCACCACCGTTCTCGCAATCCACGAAATCCCGGAATAGCGAATGGAACCGTACAGGCCACAGCATCTCCACGGCGGCAAATGCAGTAGCATCCGTCGCCACCGTTATGCACGCGTGTCACCGGGGCCCATCCGCGTAACTTGCCGTGAGCCACGACGTAGAAGCGGTCGCCGGGACGAATGATACGGGCCAAGGATGCGCGCGTGTACCAGCCCCACTCTTCGCCAGTGTAAGGATCACCAGCGGCGTCACCCTCGGCAATCCATTCTTCCCAGAAATCCTTTGGGCATGTTCCAACCAAATCAGCCATCAGTCAGTCCAATCGTTGAGGTAATCGACACCTTCCACTTCAGTAGGGTCAGGCGCGTCATCGTCATCCCACGGAGCGCATCCGTGAGCATAGAACAGGCCACACTTCTTGCAGGTATGGCCGTAATAGGTTTCCTCAAAGACGTGCGCGTCCCAAGGATCGCAAGGGTAACCGCTAGGCCCGTCTTCCATCATCCCTCCAGTTTCGCGTACGGGAACTTTCCCTTGATTGTCTGCTGATACTGACGGTAGGCGAACGGCACTCGCAGGAGCTTCAGGTAGAGGTCTTCAGGCACGTCGCTATGAAAGCCTTTCCCCTTTTTCCACTGGCAGACCAGAGTCCCATCCTGCCAGCCTACTGCGAGGAGTTGGTAGTTGGGATCTCGGACGGCATGGAGCTTGACCGCGCTTGCATCATCGCGTCCGCCATCACGTAACAGCGCCTCGCCATCTCTGGGCACGTGTCCAGAGCGTCCATCATCCACCCTGTCGTTGCTTGGAGTGCCGCTATCGCAAACTCGTCCCGCAGCGTCTTGTACGTTTCCACGTGGTTCCTCCTGTTTTGGTGCGATATTGCACCTGTGAGGCGAGACGGGCCAGTCTGCGCCCATCATGGGATTCAAAATGATCGAAGCTCCAGAGGGCGTGTCATACATCTCCACGGCCCTCTGACAGTGTGGACAGACGATGCGTTCGATCAAGGTGTATCCCGCCTTCAGGAGCAGTTCCTTGCTGGCGGGAATAGGTTTGCAGACTTCGAGGTGCCTCACTGCCGGTCGCAGAGCTTCGCACATGGGATTCATGACGATCTCTCGCTTGCCGGGAGTAGAGAACACCTCTACGTTCTCCAGACACTCAGGGCACGATTCGGAACGCAGGAATGTGTACCCAGATTGCTCCATTTCTTCGAGATTGAGTGGGAACGGCATCATTACTCGTGTTGGCACCGACAGGCTTCTCTTGGTTCCCCGCACTCTGGGCACCAATTGTCGTCCGCTGTTAATTCTTCGTCACTCATGGCGAGGCTGGTATGAACGCGATCCCAGAAGATACGGTCTGTCTCGTCAAGCAGGTATCCCATGCTCGTGTCGATGGAAAAATGATGGCCTTGTGGAACTCCGCAAGCCTCTTCGTAAATGTGCCAAGCGCACGTCTTGGCCATCAGATCGTATACGTCTTCCGGCTTTAGCTTGGGGCTCGCCTTCTCCCCGTTGAATGGAAGAATTCGATTCAGTTCCTCGGTAAAAGTCTCGCGCAGCGAAAGCAGGATAGGGCACTTAGTAACATCTACCGCCTCGCGTGAGCACTTGAGCGTATTGAGAACTTTCAATTGTTCGACTGGTTGATGGCTGCATTGCTGGTGAATCTGAGGAAGTTTTCCCTCAAACGCCTCCTGAATTTGCTTCGCTCCGTAACTCAGAAACTCCAGCATTGATTTGAACTCGTAAAGGGAATGTTCCCACGGTTGATCTTTGCCGCGCTCCTGCTGCCTGCGGTTGATCCAAACATGCCAAATATGATTTAAGTCGCCCATACTTCCCTCAGTAGTTCACAGTTACGTGTGGAATGAGACCGTTGGCGATGGCTTCGATAATCTGGTGCGCCGTAAGATCGTCAACGGGTACTTCCTGTGCGAGAGCCGAAGCAGCCTCGTAATTCACTTGTCTGCGGTGCTCCTCATCCGCCGCCCGCGCTTCCGCCTCAGCCTTGACTCTGGACGCTTCAGCCTCTTGGCGCTTGCGCTCCGCTTCCACGGCAGCGACTTTCTCCGCTTCGGCCCTTTCTGCGCGTTCTACGGCTTCCAGGCGCTCCCGTTCGGCTCGGGCGACTGATTCCCTTGCCTCCCGCTCTGCGGCTTCTCTGGCAAGCCTTGCAGCCTCAGCAAGACGGTCCTTTTCGGCTCTCTCCGCCGCTTCCGCCCGGAGTTTAGCCAGTTCCGCTTCGTTGGCTTCCGCGATCTTCCGGCGCTCCAGTTCCGGTTTGAGGACTTTCAGGGATGCGGCGATGGCAGACTCTGCACCAACCCGATATTCCTGCATCGTAGATAGGTCAAAGGATTCGAGTTCGGCGATGGCTTGCTCGATTGCAGGAACTGTGGGATAAGCGGAGTAAGCCTTGAGAGCAAGGGCCTCTACGATCTTTGATAGCCTCACAGTGCGCGTTTCCTCTTCCCGTTCCCACGCCGTCAACGGTGCCAGTACCTCATCCTCGATGCCGCCGACGATGGCGACCAGTCTCCGTTTCTCCGCGTCGATGGCCGCGATCTTGCGCTTGGTCGCTCCGGTCAGTTCCTTGGCCCTCGCTTCGATGCCGGTGCGGAGCTTCTGGAGAGGACGTGCAAACCGCTTCAGTTCGGCGCGCTGCTTCTCGGTGGCAATGTCGTACTTCTTCGCTTCGGTGAGATACCATTGCCGACCAGCCGCAAGCTGCGCAGCGGTGATCTTGCCGGGAGTGAAGAGAAGCTCATCCTCGGTAGTGTCGATGATGGCAAGAGCGGTGCTTGCCGGGGTCTCAATCGTTCCAGTTGGAATCGAGTTCAGGGATTCGAACGAAGTCGTTCCCCCGCCGTTCGGACTTGACGGGGGTTGTGGAGGGTTTGGCGTGGTCTCGATCTTCGTGAATGGGTAAAGGTCCGGTCTGCCCTTGATGTTCTTGCCGAAGTACGAGTAGACAGACTCAGCGTTCAAGAATTCCTCGTGCATCTCGGGCGTGATGTTCTGGTAGTGGTACTCGCTGCCTGCTTCTCCCGCTGCGATTTGCTTCTTGTTGGGAGGAAACTTCAGACCGAGGGTATGAGGGCCGTACACGCCGTCCCCGTACCCGATCTCCGCGATCTGTGAGGAATCAACCTTCACATACTTCATCGCGGTGTCTTCTACTGCAAAAGGGGTGTCGTCGATCATTGCCGTGCTCCTTCAGAATGGGAATCGTTAGCGGAAACGGGGGTCGAAGGACTCTCGGAACTCGGCTGCGATTTCTGCTCGGAGATAGTCAATGTCTCTTTCTGAGAGTCCGCTGTAGGGTCCGGCTCGGGAACGGCCTTCGGATGCACCTTCTCCTCGAAGACTTCTCCCCATTCCGATTGATCGATGGTTGTGGTTACGACCGTGATAAGCCTTGCGGCCTCCGCGCATGGCTTCTTTTCCGAGTACCCGTGATAGGAATGCCTGCATACGGAATCATGCAGATATTCGGTCAAGTGCTCAAACATGGAAGCCTGAGAGTTAGTCAGCGGCTCGCCTTCCTCGATTGAGCCGTCATCCTTGAGAAATTTCTGTTTCATTGTGGAATCTCCTCTACTGGTTTGCCGTTTTCGTGTGCCACTCCATCAACGTAGAGAACGTCGTCAATGTTAATGTAGTGTCTATCTCCCGCGTCACGTTCCTTGATAAGGAAGTGACACTCCAGACCCACCGACTCTTTTAGCAAGTCCCAATACTTCGTATCGAAGCAGGACGCCTCAGAGACCCCGTTATAAGTCCCAAGGAACTCCACTGTCAGCCAAGGTCTCTTCTTTGCTTTGGCAATCTCCGCCAGCTTCTCCGCTGACAGCTCATAGGCTTTGCGGATCACGCAGGTCAGGCCGTTGGGAGGAATGAATTTCAGTGTTCCCCCTTGCGGCTGTGCGGCCGCTGATGCCGTTGCTGCGCGTTGCGTGGCCTGCTGTGCTGACTGCTGAGTAGTGACGGGTCTTTCAGGCGAAGTAGTCGTCGTCCAGGTGGCCGATTGCGGGGCGGCCTGTGGAGGGTTTGCGGTGCGTCTCTGGCGATTGCCTGCCTGCTGTGCGTCCGTGTCCTCGTCGGGAGCGATACCGAGTAACGACGCGCCATCATAGCGCCGGAAGTAGGTTGACTCCGCTCCGAATTGCTGCGGGTCTCCGTCTTCAGAAATCTCAATTCCGTCCGACTGCATCCACTCGCCCGACTTGTGCAGGAGATGCGTTACAACACGGAGTTTTCCATCCACGAGGATGTGGGGCTGGCTAAACGCAATCCCATGCTTCGACAGCCGGGGAAGCGCCATCGCCAGAATGTCAGCAAGATCGGCATAGGCGTATGTATACTCATATCCCGCTTTGGTCTTGACCTTAGCCGTCCTGTTCTTGGGGACAGGCACGTACTCGGCTTGCGCCGCAGACAGCGATTCAACAATAGACGCGATTGTGTTACTGGTTCTCATCGATTTCCTTCCTTGTCTGAATTCCCGGCTTGACCGTTTATCAGGACTTACGCAACGCTGCCATCAGGTACGGTCGCAGTTTCTATGCCCGTGTAAGGGGAGCCGGGAAACTTGGGTGCAATGTTGCACTAGAAAGTGCCGAGAGCGTTTTCCTCTTCCAGAGACAAGAGCGGAATACACTCGTAGCGGGCAGGACGTGCTGGCTCTACCAGAGTGCAAACCTGCGAGCGGTCGATGGAGGCATACACCGAAACGGTATCCGACTTGTGGTTAAGCGTGAATTCCTTGTGGCTGTATCCGTCGCCCTTCTCGAATGGACGGGGAAAGACTTTCGCCAGATTGATGAACTCTTCTTTTGTGTCGCCACCGACGTGATAGAAATTCAGCGTGGCGTCGGTAAGTTCCGCATCCGGTGTCTTGTCAAGAAAATCTGCGATCCTCCGCAGTTCGGTAGCTATTGCATTGGCGGTTGGCATTGCTCGTTTTCCTCCTTCTTTTCGAGATACTATACCGATCAGTTTCCGCTGTCAACAACTTTTTTTGCTTACAATGCATTTTTTATTGACTTCGGTTGAGAGCTGGGCTATTCTCCTCTCATGGCTACGATTTCACGAGAGCAAGTCAATGAGATCATCCGCAAGAATCAGGGCGACAGGTCCATCCGGGCTTACGCTTCCGCTTTGGGAATCTCGGCACCATACCTTTCGGATATTCTTCTTCTCCGCAGGGAGCCTGGACCGAAAGTGCTGCGCCCATTGAATCTGCGGAGGATAAAGACGACGGAAATACGGTATGAAAAGGTACGATGATGCGCCGACTGTTTACGTTTGTATTGGTCTTCCGCGAGTTGCTGACGGAACCGGATGTGGAAGACGCGCTCGGATGCTTCCTGACGCTGGTGATGTGCGCGATTATGGCTGAATTCGCGCTGGCAGTTTTCGGAAAACACTGAGAGGGCAGGCATGACCCCGGCCCAGATGATCCATTTGCCACTGGCTGGTGCGTATCTGTGCTGTCAGGATGGCTGCCACGCGGTCGGCAACTGCGCGGAAAGATGCCCAGCTTGCTCCAGCCCGAACGTGCTTAGTCTGGCGCGCGTACTCAATCAATCTATCCGGTGCGCCTCACCAGATGACCGACAAATAGAGGGCTTAGGTGCAGCATCTCGGGGGTAATTCTGTAGGCCCACTCTCTCCGCACATTCAGGACGCGCGATGCTTCAAACACCTCCAGCAGCCCATCCGTACAGAACTGCGAGCAAATGAAGCGATTCGGGGTGTGCAGGGTGCGGTTCTGAAAGAGCAATCCGACGATATCGGTAAAGTTGTATTTCGTTCCAATCTTCGACCGCGCCCAGGCCAGCAGATGCGATTGCTGCTCTCGGGTGCAAGGGATCTCGTAGACGTACTCGCGGAACGGATTGCAGTACTGCGCCGGCCACTCCTTAATGCCGTCAGCCAGCGCCCCGATCCACGTCCCCTCGGGAGTGCCCAACTCGACATGCGAAAACAGGCTTCCTGTCAGGCGACGAATTGACCATGACAGGAAGGTGTGATTGGCGATGAATCGGACTGTTACGTAAGGCATATCAGGCCGTCGGAGGTGGAAGCGGCGCGGGATTGGGAGCGAGGGCCTGTACTCCCTGTACCGTGATAGGCATCGACGCCGCCGCTGTCCACGCAGCCAGCGCCTTGGCCGCAAGCTGAGCCACCAGAGCCACTACGGCCATTGTGGTGCCAGTAGCGGGTGAGAGAGCGGGATCGGACACGCTGATAATGGTGAGAATTTCCTGGGCCACAGCGGCAGTTTCCTGCACAGCGGCTTGCACGTCGGTTGCGGTTGCCATTACTTGCCTCCAGTCTGGTAAAGGGCCTTGACAGCCGTGAGATCGGATGGAAGTTGCGCCAGCGCGTTCGCAGCGGCAATTTGAGCCGCATTGAGGGCCGTCCCAGAACCCGATGTCGCCTTGACCTGCTCGTACTCCACCATCGCGTTGACGGCCAGCACATCCGCCGCCTTGGCTTTGGTGATTACATTGAACGCCGTCTGGCTGCGCGGGATACATGGATCGGTCGCGACCGCCGCCGGGCAACCCGCCGTGTAGTCGGTCTGGGCCTGGTTGAGTACGGCCTGAGCCGCCGAGAGAGCTTGGAATGACTGCCGCTCCCACGAAGTGCATCCAACGAGGCTCGCGCCAAACAGGATCGCAATGGTAAAGTAAATGATTCGTTTCATGCTGACTCCTTACTTCGGTTGGGTAGGGTTTACGCGGTGGGTCGGGAGAGACGCTTGAAGGGCATTGCGCACCCATGCCCAATACTCGGCGAACGTCGCTGGGGGTGTCTCGGGCATCGCCGTGACAAATGCAGTATAGAGAACCACGCTGCCGATGCCGATGCCTTCAGCGTGACCCGCAATCGTGTTTCCGATAGCAGCGAGAATTGTGTTCATTGGACACCTTTCACAAATACTGAAAGCCAAGCTCCCAAGATCAGCAGGATATACACCGCAAAGGTCCATGCCGCCACGAAACTCAGCCAAACCCCAACCGCCATAAAGATCTTTAGTCTCACTGTCCCTCCAGCGGGTTGCCTCCATTCCACAGTACAATGTCCCCCTTGCGCCGTGCGATGAGTCCATTGTTTAGTTTGCCGTTCGCCACAATCCATCCTTTTTGTTCCCCAGTCACAGGGTCTACACGATAAAGCTCAGATGGAACTTGCGCGTAGTTCCCCATATTGAGCCGCGTCAAAAGCAGCGAGGTCGCCAGACGCCCCGCACCGAATTGATAAGTGAAATCCACCAGGCAGTCAAACTGACCCTGACTGAGTGGGACTTTGACGTATGCCAGTACAGACTTAGCGGTCTCAGCGGCATCGCTTTCACATGCGGCATCCGCTTGCTCCTGTGTCCAAACTGTTCCTTTTGTCACATCCGCCCCATGATGACCATAGCCGATAGCGTACCCGTTCACATCCCAGTAGGCTTCGAGTTTGCAGCCTTCGGAATGCTTAATCCACGCAATGCAAAGAGCAGAAGGAATGAGATTATTCATGGGGTCCATCGTCTCCCTTTGGGATGCTTTCAAGCTCTTCCATCGCTTGAATACGTGCAACCTTGACCAATTCTCTCCAACGTACCGGATCAAGTGCTTGTGCCAGAAGATGCGCCGTCCGAACTTCAATCAGGAGCGCCCTTTCTGTTATCAACTTATCCATGCCAACATCCTACGCCGTCTTCGGCCTCGCACGGTGGTAACTTTAGTCACCTTACGGGTGAATGATTCCTAGAAGTTCAAGAATCACGATAAGTGCTGGAATGCCTCCGAGTGCGCCCATGATCGCTACGGCAGTGCGCACAAATCGCATGAGGGCAATTCGCTGAGAGCGGTCATCTCTGAACTCTCTTATCAAGCCTATGTCTCCGTTTCTGCCGTAGAGGTCGACATCGGCGTTTTCCGTCCAGGCTTGCAAACGTGATACCTCTACTTCAATACTAGCCTCCCCACGCTCGTACATCCCGTTTTCCTTCCATCTTGAGATTAACCACCACCCACGTTCTTCTTATTCTATTGCGCTGTCACAGTAAACGATCCGCTTGTCTGTCCCGAGTGCGCTCCGCGCTCACTGCCAGCACGCCGACGCGGTCATCTGCTCGTATGCTTCCGTGGCGCTCAATGTCCACGTCGGCGTGGTCCACGTGGACAAATCCAGCACACCGGCAAACGCGGCATAAGCGTTAGTGTTGTCGATTGTGATCGGAGATGCCCACGCCGGTGCAATCGACACCGGCTTGAGATGCGCCGAAGTTTCCCATGTCGTGCAGTAGTAATTTCCCGCCGCTAATCCAGTGATAGGCGCTGCCGAGAGAGACGTACCCGATGGCAAAGCGGCAGCGGTAGCTCCTCCAGCAAAAGACCACGTACCCGAAGACTTACTAGCTTCTAAGAACTGCAGATCGACATAAGGTGTTGCGTAATGCGCCTCCCAATTTACAGTCAGAGTCACACTCGTCGCGCCGCCCGTGAGGCTTGGGTACCAGAAACAATCGACTACTTCGTACTGCGAGTCACCCGTATTAAGCACCGTCTGCGGCCACGCCGACCCGCAATGGGTGAAGGTGTCACCCGCGCTGTCGGCAACCGCACCGCTCGTGTAGGGATTCGTCGCCGCAGTATCAGCCGCAGCCAAGGCGACGAGCAAGATACCTATGTTACCTGCTGTAGTGGGTACCATCCCCCCAGCCGTGATGCTTACACTATAGGTGGTCTGGGCAGTGTTGAACGGGGCCATGGGCGACTGCGCGAGCGTCATGATGACGCCCCCTGCGCGATAGTGCGGCCTCTGCCCGATATCCCACTGCCCAAACAGTGGGGAAGCAGCCAGCAAGAGGAACACGATTATTTTGCCGAGACGTTCCACGTCACACTCCCTCCTGGAGTTGTCCCGCTGGTATTGCCCGTGCATACGCGCCACTGGAAGCTCCCAGTTGCGAGCACAGGCACAATAAACAATTCCCCTGTGCCCCATCCAGCCACCGAAGATACATCGGTCGTCGGCGTGAAGCTGAGAGTCATGCCTGTTGTTAACCCCGTCATCGTCACCGCACTGCTCAGTGTGTTGGAGCTGCATGTGGCGCTAACGGCTGTCGTCCCTGTCGTGATTTGGAGATTCTGCGGACCGCCGCGCGTGACCACCGCGCCGGCAGGTTGCGCAGCGTCTGGAACCGATCCGCGATACTGATAATCACGCGCGAACATCACTTCATCGTTCGTCACGCCCGCATAACTTGGATTGTTCGGCCCCGGCACGAATGCCCAGCGGCAGTCCGAAAACTGATTGCCATATCCCGCAGTAGCCACGCCGCTATTTCCAGGTCCGCCGCTAAGGTAGAACGAGATGTTGTGCGCAGTGCTGTCTCCTGTGCCGATCACAGCGATAGCAATCTGCGCCCACCACGTTGCATCACCAAAGTTATTCTGGAACCCCCAGTTTGGATAGGTTTGGTTCACGTTCCCGGAGGTTGGAGTTTCGGCAAAGGTGTCCGTTCCGCCAGTTTGCAGATAGAATGGCTGCTGCGATCCGGGCGCTCCGGTTGGATTACCGTAATGCGCACCGGGTCTCACCCAGCACCCATAGATGAATCGGTCGCCTGCGTAGGTGGAAACGCTGGTGGTCGCCACGGTGATATTTGCGGTCGATCCGCCATCGATCTCCGCGCATCCCATCGACGTAGATGCCTGTGTCCCATCCGGACAGGAGACATTTGTTGTGACCACATTACATCCAGCGCCGCAGGAGGTTGCCCAGTCTGCGCTCTTATTATCGATTGCCAGGGTGCCAAAAGGCAGAGTCTGCGGCCCGAAGCCCGCTCCCGCACCCCACCAGGCACCGGCCATCACGCTCCCATCGTTGGCGACCGGCGATGCCCTGTCGGGCGCGTGACTTGCAGACAGAGGCCACTCGTGGTAAGGCATCCTTTCCACGATCAGCGAGTCGTTGAAATATGGATTGGTTAAGTACGAAGTGAGGGCGTTCTGTTCTCCGCTGAACTTGTAGCACCCGTACGTCGGGGCGTGCACGTCTGTGTAGCCCAAGTGATAAATGGCCAATCCGGTCAAACTGTCCTGCATGGCGTTGTCGTGGATGTCGATACAGCTCGTCGTATCGATGTTAGTGCGGTTGTCGACCACGATTGCAGTCGGCACCTGCTCAAACAGCATGTTGGCGATTTCCTTGATTCCCCCCGTGACCTCGTTCACACCCATACCGTCGATCTTGATGCCGCCACCGATAAACGAGCCGCCGTCGATCTTGTAGTCGGCGCACCCCGTGTTGCCCGGAGAGCCGCCTCCAAAGTTGATTCCGGAAGACTCCGAGTCGCATCGGATGCCATAGGCATACCCGCCTTGTGGTGCTGAGCCGGTACCGTAGTTGAGCGCGGGTGGTAGCCCTCCTTGATAGTTGATATTGTGGATGTCACCCACCCATGAAGCGGTCTCTTCCAACCCCCCGGAAGTAATCACGCCAGCGGGCAAAAAGAGTACATTGTCCATCGCGATGTTCGATTCCTGCTCCCCCCAGTAGCACATCCCATAACATTGATTTACGGCCAGATTGTCGAAAGAATGTCCACCATCGCTGCCGGGCAGCGGACTGACAGCTACCACGCCCCACACGTCAGAGGACGAATGAGCGTGGATCGGCCAGATTGTAAACTGCCCTGTCGAGCACGCCAGCGTTCCCGATGGCTTTGTGGCTACACTGGTCCCGTTCGAGCACCAGACGCGCGTCGTCTCAAATTTATCCTCGTCGAACGATGTTACCGTACATCCGGTTCCCGTTGTCGCTGAAGTTGCCGACTGGAAATATTGCACAATCTCGCCACCCGGAGCCCCGAAGTCGACGTTGGCGATTACCCCGTTGGTGATGTCTAGTGTCGAGTCTGAGCATCCACTCACAGTAATCAGTTCTGAGTAGATATACCGCGTCTCCGTGGGCAGCGTGAGCGTGACAAGACGCCCTCCGCTATAAGCGGATGCGGAAGCAGCGATACCCGTGACTGTCGTCGTCCCGGCAATCGTGATTGCCGATCCCGGAGGCATCGTGGCGATTGACCCCTTCGAGAAGGTAGGCGTAATCACGACAGACGAGCCGCCTGCAATCGTTGTTCCCAGCGTGCCGCTCTGCTGTGAGGCGTTGATATAGGCCGTCTGCTGTGGCTGGAACTGGCCTCCCCCTTGATCCTTGACACCGTCCCAACTGTAGAGCGAGCTGTAAACCAGCGGAGCGTGACTGGTCTGATCCAGAAATCCTTCGATGATGAACTTGATCTGCACATTGTTCGTGTTCACCACTCCGGTGGCAAAGTTCGAGAAGTAGCAGCTGCCGCCCGCATTGCCGCACGGCAGATAAATCTGTGCCGTGTTGCCTACCGCGTACGGACGCAGCGTAGCGATGCAGTCGTTCACATAGGGAGTCACATCTCCCGAGGTCCACCCAAAAGCACGGATGTCGCAGAGCGGAGAGGTCCCAGCCAAAGCGCCCGTAGCCGTCGCCGTCCAGTTCTGTCCGGTTCCCGGGTTGCCTGCGATGGCTCCCGTTCCGGTCGATGTGACGCCTGGATATTTCAGAGCAGCAGCCAGCGAGAGCGTGTCCCCTGTCGGCGAGACACTCCACACAAAATCCGACGAGTAGGTCGTCGGCACGGTCGAATAGAACTGCGTCGCGTCCGAATAGACCTGCGCTGATTGCCCCGGATAGAGCGTAGCTATGCCTGTGTAGGTCGGTCCGCCAGACGCGATGGTGACGGCGGTCGACCCAGTATTGACAACGGTCGCCAGAAACGATTGTGCAGGCACAGAGGCTGGGGTGGTTGCGGTGCAGGCTGTCGGGCACGATACTCGATAGGTCGTAGCCGTCGCCAGTGAGAAACTTGCCGTCTCGCCTTGGACGGTGGCCGCTGGAATCCAGCTAAGCGCACCACTTAGGAAATAGGGGAAGCCTGTCTGCGCCGAGATGTCAGCACCGAATCCGCCATTCGATTCACTCAGCGGTAATGCAGGAGTACCACTCACCTGCGTGTAGGCCACCTGTGCGCATGTCGGCCCTCCCGTTGCGTCTGCGGTCTCATACTGACCGCTCGTGCAAGTCCCTGTGCCAGCACGTGCCGCCGCTGCTCCAGCCGCGTCAAATGAGGCTGGGCTATAGCCGGTGTCGTTAATACCTGTAGCCGTGGTGTTGGTGTAGGCTGCGAAATGTCCTACAACCGAGGTTCCCGTGCCATTTACATTGCCCGCACCTGATGGCGTATGCCAAACAAAAGCATACCCGTTGTAGTAAAGGTATCCAGTAGCTAGGGGCGGAACCGAGACGCCCATCAGAGAGTTAATCAGGGAGCACGTAGGTGCCGAACCGTTTGCAAGCGCACTTACCCATGTCCCCGTTCCGCATGTTCCGGCATTCGGCCAATCGGCTGAGGTTGGGACAGTCGGCGTACCAGTAAGTTGAGAATAAGGAAGAGACAGAGCCGAAAGCGTCGTTAACGTGCTGTTGCTCGTCGCCGTCACATTGGATGCCGTTCCTGTCGTGTTCTGGTTGAGGGTCGGCACATCCGCCGCAACAATGGCGCGATACGATGGCACCCCAGACGCACCGTTTGGCGACGCCAGAAACAGGTTGGCGCTCTCGGAATTACGTGTGACTGCCAGCGTGCCGCTTGTCGTGATTGGCGAACCCGTCACCGTCTCGTCGGCAGGAACCGTCAATCCAACGCTGGTCACAGTGCCGCTGCCACTGGGCGTGTACCATCCTTGCGCAGTACCGTTGTAGCCCCAGAAGGTTCCCGAAGTGGACGGAGCGGGCGACAGCCCCGTTGCCGTCACCGTCCCCGTTCCAGTCACGCCCAAGCTCGCGCCTGTACCGACTACCATAGATGCCGTAGTATTTGTTGCGCTGGTCAACGCCGAGAATGCTGTTGCGGCTGTGGCCGATGCCGTCACGGTTTGGTCAGGCCACGTGCCGGAAATGGTGATGTTCGTCCCGGCCACCAGGCTTGGCGTGGATGTTCCGGTACCGCCATTGGCAACAGGCAAAAGTCCAGTGACGCCAGTGGTGAGCGGCAAGCCCGTTGCGTTCGTCAGGACAGCCGCACTCGGCGTCCCTAACGCCGGAGTCACGAGCGTCGGACTCGTCGCCAGCACCACACTACCTGTGCCCGTGAGCGCCGCTGCCACAGGCTGCGAGGATGAGTTGCTTCCCAGCACGGTAGCCGAGGCAGGTACAGCACCGCCATTCACCTTCGCCACTGTGGGATTCGGATAGGAGCCTGAAAGATCGCCGCCCGCCGTTCCGCTAGGAGGCAGGCTTGTTGGCATCGCCGTGTTGCAGTTTAAGACCGTGCCTGTAGCCGTGTAGGTGCAAAGATCACCGCTGACGTAGGTTCCAGCCACGAGGTTCAGCGCCGCCTGCTTGCCGTTCCAATTCGTCTGGTCAGTCGTGGTGGGCATGTAATAGCCTGAGCCTGCCGCTGCCGTGATCGATGTTGTCCCGGAACCGGATAGAATGCCGCCAAGGGTGATCGTCTGGTTGGCTGTCAGGTAGGTATTGGTGTCTAAGGCGAAGGTTCCCGCTGCCGTCATCTTCACGAACGGCGTGCCGCTTGACCATGCTGGATAGTTCAACGCGGCCCAGGTACCGAGCGGCGGAGTCCCCGTCAGCGCAGAGTACGGTATGCCTGTCAGGAGCGCGCCGCTCACCGCTGGCAACTGCGCCGAGGCGTTCAGTTGTACGAGATCGTTCGCCGCCACGCCTACCTGATAAGATGTGCCCCATGTATTCGAACCGGCGTAATTAGCAATACCAGGAGTACCGGGCCATGTCATACTACCACTTCCGCATGTCCCGATAATGACTTTCCCTGTCGCATCGGTTCCTAGACATGGCGCTGAAAGCAGATTAGTAAGACCTATTCCAGAAGTGATGATCGGCGGCAAGGAATATCCGCCCGACAGAAACGCATCAAGACGGCTGAAATTGTAATTCAGAGCTACACCCCAATTAGGGGAGTTGTAGTTCGGAAGTTGCAATCCTAGATTCGGCGTCGTTTGCGCCACAGCTATCGAGCTAAACAAAAAAGCCAACATCGCCAATTTACGCATTGCTCACCACCGCCCCGGATACCGCCCAAAGATTACCGGACGCATCCGCTCTAAATGTTTGCGTGGTCGTGCTGTTTGCCGCTCCAAACAACTCCGCCGAACCGTACACCGTCGCCGGGTAAGTAACCGTTCTGCCACCCGTCGCGTCCTGTGTCCATATGAACGTGATAAGCTGCCCCGGCGTTACGCCTGTAAGCGTCATGCTTGTGACATTGCCTGTAAGCGTCATCGTAAATGTTGAATGCGATGCTGCATTCCATGTCGGGGTAGCCGTAAAAGCAAGATTCTGCAAGCCGGAATTCAGGCTCAATGCCTGTTCAATAATCGCCGTAAGCTGCGCCAATGTGGTATCGTTCGGCGAATATCCCGCATTCACGAGGGCTGCGGCAAGAGCCATAGTCATCGTGCTCGACTGATAAAACACCTTATTCAAAAGCAGTGACGGAACAATTTGGCCAAACTGAAAGCCTCCCGACCTCTGCGCGTCACCCGAATACTGTGCATCTGTTTCCTGGTTAGACTCTGTCGGGTTCCATTGAAGAAAATTTGTGCTCATATTAAGTACCCCACATCAACGCCAGCCACCACATCATTATTCTGATCCAGACCAAAGACGGGAAAATTCCCAAAGCTGTAAGTATAAAGAACTGCTTGAGCTTCCGGTAATACAAGGTGGTTCGATATGATCTCCTGCCACAATGTACTAGAAATTCCCGAGATGCGTACGATTACGGTCATGTTTTGCTGATCGAAAAGCACAATCTTTGATCCCGGAAATACTTTTCCCCACCAGCCATAAATCTCGCCACGCTGTCCGTTCCAGTGGATTGCGTAAATGCGAGCCTTGAGAAGTGTCGTATAGTCCGCATCGTCTAATACTGGACTCACGCTGCCGGACGGCTGAAATGGCAACGTCCTGCTTAACCCAAGGAATGTTCCCACCCTATCCAATTGATCGCCTCGCGCCGATCCTATAGAAAAGGCAAACGAGGCGGAATCGAGAAACATTGCAATGTCCTGCCCAAAGTCCAAGACGGCGGCAATCCACGCATTAAAGTTCGGCGCGTTCCGATAGAGCGACGTTAAAAGACTTTGATAGTATGATTCCGGGAAATACCTCTGTGCCTGCCCGGAATCATATCCCCCAACACCATAGCCCCCCTGGTTGTATACCGGATTCGTCATGGGCCCGCCACCACATTCACGACAACATTAGCCGCCGCCGAAGTCGCTACCGCATTAAAGGCGATGCTAATGTCCGATGTTCCTGTTGGACTAGCCGTTGTGCCCGCCGCAATGGAGATGACAGAAAAATTCGGCTGCGCTAGATTCCCCGCCTGCGCCATCGCTGTAGCGTAAAGTGCTGCAATCGATACAACTTGCCCAATATTCAGCGAAGTGAGATAGGAGACAATGGCATTCTGAATCGCCGCTTCGGTTGCCGTAGTCACCGGCTGCGCCAAGGGTGCGACATTAAGCGTCACATAGATGGCAGTGTCCGTGGCAATATCAAACGAAACAGGCTGCACCTGTCCGCTCTGTGAATCGGTCACTTGCACCGTCGTGGTACCGTTCGTAAGAGCGCCAAGTCCGTAGTTTTCGTAAATCGCTTGAGCGATTGCAGCACTGCTACCGCCCTGTACTACGATTGTGATCGAATGCGGCGGGTTGCCATATTGGTCAGGCACCCCATTGGGGTTGTTATACCCCGTAGAGAGTGTCACGCCGGGAACCGCAGCCACCGCCGCCAGTGTTGCATTGAACGTTGTCTGGCTCGGTAAAAGCGTGCTGATGACCGCACGCGCACGGAAGGCTGCATCCGTCTCCGGATTTGTGCCCGGAGATGCTGCCGAGGCATTCGTTACGGAAACCCAGCCCGCTGTCGGCGTTCCAATGCCCGTCACCGTGTTAGGTTGCGCGACAATTGGCCCAACAGTCTGAGCCGTGGCTGTTACCGTAACAGTTCCCGCCGAGGCAATAGAAACCGTGGCCGGCAAGTTCCATACATTCCCGTTCGTGTCGTATACCGTTCCATTCGTCACGGTCGTTGCCGCATTGAATGTGAGCGTTACCGATACGGTAGAGTTTGTCGCCGGGAGGCGTTGAATTCCCATGTTGGCATACTGCGCGTCTTGGCCTGCACCAGAACTAGAAAAAAGCCCAAAAGAATTCAGCACGACCACCCCAAACTGTGCAAGATCGGACAGCATGAGTGCAATTATGCTTATAAACTGATAGTCCGCGTCGCGCGGACCAAGGCTCGCATTTGCGGGGTAGATGCTGAGATACTTCTGAATCAATGCTTGCTGATACGTCGAGTAGGAAGGCACAACCGGCCCGCTAGAAGACAGTTGAGGTGCAACATAGGCCGTCACTGTGCTACCCCCGTATTCGATACCACTAGCGATCCGAATGCTGTTGTCACATCGCAAATGAACGCAAGAACCCGCGTGGATGGATCAAAGGCTATGCTTCGCATCGTCGCCGCGGTCACGTAAGGAACTGAGGCAATTACGCTTATCAGGGCGGAACTCATCGCCGAGATGTTTGACGCTGAATTGCCGAGAATCGACTGGAACCAAGGGGTTCCAACAAGAGCATTCTCGAACCATTCACCTTGAAACAAGAGCAGCGACGTGTAAATCTCCTGCTGAACCGCGTCAAGATCGACAAGGAAGTCGGACGGCGAATTCGTATACACCGGATCGTTGTTGGCTCCGAGTTTTCTTACGCTAAACCGGCTCACTCCGACTCCAGAACCTTCGTTATACTGTTTGGCCCTCCCCCTTGTCCATTAGGGGGATTGACGCCCGTATAGCCGCTCGACTTCGCCCATGCAAGAAAATACGTCAAAAACCACTCATAAAACGCATTTGTCATCAACGTCTGAGGAGTATTGGCAGGCGTTACCACCTGAACCTGCGTCTCCGACAGCTTTAGTTTCACAGCACCATCGTCGGAACGCAACTCTATATGATCGGTCGGAAAATCCGGGAATACTCTCGGCTGGCTCCATATGCCTACTAGCGCAAAGGCATCGGAGAGACTATGCCGTCGCCGGCGGATCTGCTTTTGCACCCCGCCAGACTGGAACCACCCATCAATACAACTATCCGCAAAGATAACAAGACATTCGTCCCCTGGGTTCACAGGCGACAGCACCGAAAAGCCTCCCGATCTTGGAAACACGACGGGAACATCGGGCAACGGAGCAATGGCAACGGACTTCTTAACCCCGGTAGCATAGGAGTTCGACTGCCCCGATCCTGAATTCAGCACCGCTATCGTTCCCCCCGTCGCCTGATTCCACGCTGAAGAGGATTGCGGCACGGGAACCGTAACATTCTCCATGATCGCCAATTGGACCACTGCCGTCTGATTCTCCGCGTTGAATGACTGAATGATCCCTGGAGCGGCCACACGCATTGAATAGGCTAGCTGCTGAAGAGCGGTCGCCCATATTGATGGCTCCGTTTTTAGCCTTTCTTGAAACGTAATCACTGGTCTGAATTCGGGTTGAGTGTCCCGCCTCCCATGATCTGTAGAACCTGTGTTATCGAGGTAACGCCGGTTACATGCGTCAGCCAGTCGTTTCCACGATTGTCGCCCGTATGACGCACCCCAATTATCAGATATGTACCATTCCCCGGAATCGGACGAGGGAATGATACTTGCCCCCCCGGTCCTCCGCTCGCTGGAAAAGGTAACTGCATCTGCTGCAATGCCGCCAGATCGAGTGTGGCCTGAGAAAATGGCACCGTTACATTCATGCGCGGGTCGAGCAATACTGTGAAGTCCGCTCCAATCAACGTCTGACGCGGAACGCCAATTAGCGTGAGGCTTACGCCGGCAGGCGGAGTTTGCGGTGTTGAGTCCGGCGCGAAGGCTGGCGCATAGCTCGCCACCACCGGGCCTATATCCTCCGTCAAAGAGCCGCCGTTATACCCCTTCTCGCTGATGAAGTTCTGCATCTGTGCGTCTGTCATAATATCGTCTATCGGATCGGAGGGGCTTCCAAAATACACCTGACCACGCGTGGCCTTCGTTTGTAGCCGGTCCAGGGCTGTCATTAGCTGAGGGGTGTACGGAATCGGTATCGTGGACGATTGAAAGATGAACTCCGCCTCGGCCCGAGCATTCGCAAGAGGCACACTTGTAGATGCGTTGATGAAGTCCTGACTCCCCCATAGCTGCCCATGAATGCAATAAAGCGTCAAGACGTAATCTGTGACGTTCTCCCGCGTCCAGATGGGCTGAAAGATTTGTCCTTCCCATATCGTACCGAACTGCTGTAAAGCACCATTATTGCCGTAATATCCGGCCTCTATTTTTGCCGTCATCCCCTCCGAAATAACGGCATTCGCCAATGACGCACCCCCGCTCCCCGGTATCGGACCATCGCAGTTATAGATGCGAATCACCGCATTCCAGTAGGTACGCAGAGCTATCTTCTCGATCTCGAATGTGAACCTGAGGGCTTCCGGCTCCCATGCCGAATCGGAGATGACTATAGTCTCCACCTGCCCATTAGGTAGCTGGGCTTGCACGCTCAGACGATAGGCGCGCCCGAATAGGGATTGGGCTGCGGTGCTCATGCCGTTACCCCTTGGGGATTATCGCCCCATAGAAGAAGATACTTCGTGCTCAAGTTCAAAGCGTTCGGATCATCCGCTTCCCCAAGCGAAAGAAGCCAGAGCGAGCCTATCTCAAGATAACCATACTGTGAAAGAATGTTCGCAGCGGGATAGTCGCCCAATACCAAGGGAAGCATGGAAATCATGAGATTGTTGGCCGCATCCGAGATCGAGAGTAACCATTGACCGGCAGGGACAGACCACTGAAGAGCAAGATTCACAACCAGAGGGGCACCATTGACGGTAAGATTCAACTGCATCGTCTGATTCATTGCCGACGTGAGTGGGACTATCTGGTAATTCACTGTATCCCTCCTGTCGACAAAGACGATAATGCGCCGCCTGGAATATAGTTCTCTCCCGTCGCAGAGAAGTTGTTAATTACATCGGTCGACACAGACTGTCCAGAGATCGTGCCGGAACCGAATAAAGAGATCGACTCAGGCCTCGTTGAATTCTGCGGAAGGGGCTGAGTCGATACCGAGGCCATGATTAGCTGCTGAAATGTTACCGTAGCCCTCAGTGCGTACTTGGTTGTCACATCATCGGGTGCGCTGATGTGCTGGATAATCATCTGCTGGTAGAATCCAAGCCGTGTGATAATCAAAAACACGGTACGCGCTAACGCGAGTTGCTTGAGCATCGTATAGGCGTTCACGCTTTTGGAACCTGCCGTGCTCCACATGCCCGGCGCATACGAGTCCATCGTGTCGCTCATGCCAATATCCATCGTTATCGTCTGCGGCTGCATGTACGCATGATCGACAATGTTCGTACCTGTCAACACCGGATTCTGCGTTACCGTCATCTCAAGATCATGTTGCAAATTGAAGACGGCATCGAATACATAGGTATTGCCATTCTGATCGATGAGCGATGTAAGCGGAGTTTGCGCCCACTCGGGCGGACGCCATGGCCCAGACGGGAAGGCGGATGGCTCGTTGCCTTGGGCTAGCGCCTCAAAAGACTTCGATACCGCCAGAATGCCTGCGGGAAGATTGAGCAGATTAATGCCGGACGCGGAAGCAAGGAAGCTCATGAATGCGGACCTCTCGCTTGCACAAGATTCTTTTGCGTCTGGAAGCCATTTAGGGTCTTCATTGTATCACCCAATCCGCTATCCGGTTTTGCCGATGGAGGCATATTGATGTTCACGGTGTTCACGTACACACCGCCCTGTTCCCCCATCACTTTCTGCGCGTATGCTCTATTTTCCGCTGGATTCTTGCTCCCGTAGTAGTGCTCTAATGCTTGCTCCTCACCGCCATACTTTTTCAGCAGCATGGCAAGATACCGAATTCCTCCGGCGATATTTTCCGACGCTATTGTAGGATCGACGCCAAGCATAGAGGCAGTTCCCGGTTGAAGCTGGAAGATGCCCGTCGCGTGAGACCCGTTGACGTTCGAAATAAGAGGCTTTCCGTACTTGTCGTATTGGTGGAAACCGCTTTCGACTGAGGCTACGGCTAGAGCCAATGAGGGATCAACGCCGTACTGAGAAGCCATCATGGAAATAGTACGTGCATATTTCTTTTGCTCATCGGAATTTAGATACGAACCGAGATTATCGGTCCACCCTTTTGCGTGCGAGCCAACATACGCTCCACCCGCAGCACCCATCATGGTTCCACCAGGAATAGGGACAAGCGATCCTATACCCGCGCCAATGGCCATCCCCACCCCAGTTTGGGTAACGCGCGTTCCCATATCCGACTTTGCAGCGTCAAGTTCCTTCCCCGCATCCCCATAATTCCCGGATAGAAAGTCCGTTGCTGCATTCGCCAGGTGTAAAACCTGTACCTCTAATGCTGTCATGCCAAGAATGAACTTTCCCAGCACATCAAACGCATCTTCCATTGCTTTCCCGATGCTCTCCCAACTCAACTTCGCCCCGGCAAGAGACTTATCGCCAGAAACAAGGCCGATGGTGTGAATCAGAAGCTTTCCGCCCTCCTCGAACATGGCGAAGACATGATGTCCTATATCCTCGATTTCTCGAATCGCTCCAACGATCTTCGTGGACACCACATCCGCAGCATGTGGAAGATTATGGATGAGCCAATCATTAAAGTTGCGGAAATTCCCCGTTATCGATCCGAACTGAGGTAAAAGTTTCTGGAACACATCGGAAACAACCTCAAACGATCCGTACTGAAGCACTACGCCGAGACGCTGAAACTCAAAACGCAAGTCTCGGATATTCTTCATGTTCTGCTCAAAACCAGAACCCATGCTCTCTACTATCGCCTGCTGATCTTTGAATAGCTGTATCGCTCGGGCATGAAGCTCAGGGTCCCAGATAATATCGTCAAGCGATGCGCCGAGCGCCCTCATGGTAATAGAAAGCTCTCGGCCTACATTCTGCGTGGTGTACATATGCAGGGCAAATAAGCGATAGTTCTGGTCGGCCATCGCTACCTTGTCGATCATGCCAGCAAGCGCCGTGCCCATGCTGACAAATGCCCCTGTAGCCATCCCCTGCCAGCCCAGCAGACGTGCACCGGCACCGCCCGCCAGTGACTCGACAGCGTGCCCAGCCTCTTTTAATGTCCCTTGGAATCTTGAGTAACTACTTGCGTCGGAGACCCATGACAGCTTGACCAGATATTCTTCTAATACATTATCTGCCGCCATTTGGCACCTCCAACATCTCCATCAAGTCAAGTAAATCGTCGATGACGTAAGTGCCGTCCCACGTCTCATGTTGCTGCCACAGTTTCATTACCACCGGCTGCATCACAAAACGCTTCCATCCGTTCTCTTCTATTGAGACGGAGTGGCGGGTTCCTCCTTCTGCTTCGACAGTTTTTCGAAAAAAGGGGAGAGATTAAACCCCACAGCCTTCATAATCAGGTCATAGAACACCGTGGCATCCGTACTCAAAGCCGCTTCCACGATCTGCCCAGAAACATGACGGACTGGAACAGGAAGCGATGTTTCCGCGCTGATGGCCGATGTTTTCGCCAGAATCTTGTCTGCAATTGCGTTGAACTCGCCCTCGCTAAACCCTGCGAATGTGTCTTGAATGCTGTCGCTCTTAGCCCTTGAACTAAAAAAGAACCAAAGCCACGCCCCGTCCCGCGCAGAGAGCTTTTCCACGCGATACACCGTTCCGTTAATCTCAAAATCTTTCGTCAGTTCTCGCATCTAACTCACCCCAAAGGATTGACGGCCTGCTGAATGATCCGGGCGCAAAGGAGTGTCCATGTCACGTTCTGGCCGTCCTTAGCAAAGGGAACATCCGGAATCTTCGTCGGAGACATTCCGTACAGCATGAAAATCAACCCGTTGTTGATGGCCGTGAATTGAGCGGTGCCCGCCACGAAGTTTGCCACATTGCCAACATTTGCCTGCCCTACCAGCGTATTCATGATGTTGACCATGTACGCGTGGAGCGGGGAAGTTTCCTGCAATTCCAGCGTGACCTCGCCATTGTCGCCCGCAATATACGTCTGCATGATCGCGCCATCGGAAGCTACAGCCTGCGCCGCGCGCTCCGTTCTCATGCGAATCGTGATGCGGTCTGCACCCAGTTCGCCGGAAACAACAAACGGCGGGAACCCTGCGAAGTTAAGAACTCCTACCAAGTCCTTGAACGAATATGTGTAGACACCATTCATGTTCTACCTACCTTTGATCGTAAATGCCAATCGTTACGCTTTGCACAGCCCCGGCCTCGATAATCGAGACATAAATCGGCATTGCTTGCCGCGTCTGGAACTGCGATGTGGGGGCTGTTGAGTAGCTCGCGGACTGTACCAGATACCCGTTAGGCAGCGTCTGCCCCGCCTTCAAGTTCAATACCGTCGGGCCGGTCCACGTGCGATTCGTTGAACCAATAAACCCTATTGCCACCGACTGTTCCACCGCCTGCGTCGCAGCATTTAGCAATGCCTGCTGGTCGGCATCGGTCTGCGAAACTGACGGCTGGCTCGTAAGTGTATTCATTACGTTGTACTGAAGGTTGCTCGTGAGAATGTCAAGATTGATGATCTCGTCAATATACTGGCCGTTGGGCAGTATCCCAGGCATCAGCGTATTGAATGTCGAGGCAAAGTTCACATAGACGTTGCAATTGCTGCCCGTGATGTTGGTGTAGTAGTTTTGCGCCGTCCCGCCCCATACGGCGGTCTCCGGCGTAATCCCAGCAAGAGACTTCAGTGCAGCCGTGAAATAGCTCCCAGCCAACCCGGTCGTTAACCCGCAGATCATGCCCATCATGGCACACGCCGCATAAGCATTTCCCGTGGCGGCTCCGTTCTGTGTTGTCGAGTAGATGAGTGCCATACGACTATAGTTTCCAGCCTTCAGTGTAGCGGCCACGTTTCCGGCCACATTGTTCAGCACATTCACCGAAGAAGTAAGGCCATAGCCCATCACCACGGGCTGATAACCTTGCGCCCACGATGCCAGAGCCTCAATATCTGTGTCCTGCGCCGCCAATGAAGTGAACGCATACCACCCTGTCGACGCCAGCCGGCACGCTTGAATTGCCTCCAGAGGAGTTTCGCCAATGGCCGTGATGTTGACCTCTAGCCCGGTTCCGCTTCCTCCTGTAGTCGGGAGAGCGGCAGCGACAGAGTATCCTGTACCCTGAGAGCCAACAATCGTGGCAACTGCCGTCACGACGCCTGCATTCACCGCCGTGACCTGAAGCTGGCCTCCAGATGCTCCAGCCTGCGTTACCGTCACAATATCGCCCACGACGTAGCCCGTCCCACCGAGGTCCACAGTGGCCGTCTGAATGGCCGTCAAGTCCTGCCGCCCAATCCACCAATACGGAGCTGGCGGAGTTTGCGCAGCGTATGCCGATGCGCCGAGATATTCGGGAGATGTCAAGCTAAAGCCGTCAGCAACCATCTGCGCAAGAGTTGAATACTGCCTTACGCGAGAATTCACGCCCACGGAAGGAATGACGGTCGATGTGCCAACAATCAAACCTTGGTTATAGGGAGGAGGCGTGCCAAGCGTTCCCGTAAGATACAAAACCACATCGACAATATCCGAAAGCGGCAGAGTTGCTGTACTCATCATTACACCTCGAAATCTGCGAGCGTCCCACTCTCATCGTTCAATACAATTTCCACCGATGCAACAGCGTTTACGGCCCTTGTTTCCGTAACCTGCTCATAAAACCTGCCACGCATATCGCTCCGGTTGAACCATTGCCCATTGATGACCTCCGGTATCCTGATCGGCGCATCAAAAGGCACAACAGCAAACAGGTTGAATGATTGAAGCTGAAATCGGAAATAGTCGGTAAACATCGCCGAGCGCACCAGCCGCGCGTTGTCAAAACTATTCGGTCCGTAGAAGTGCCAAGAGCACTCCCAGATGCGCGTATACGTCTGAGTAAGAAGAACTTGCGTGCTTGACTGTACAGAGCGAGTCTCATTCCTCTGCTCATCGTATAAACCGCCACGCTCCACCATGAATACATAGCAAATGTCGGTATTCACATCCTCGAACGGCTGTCCTTGAACTTGCCAAGCCACACGAACCTTTTCCTGCGGCGCTATCGTGATTCCGAGCGCCTGAGATGTCACAGCCTGAATGACTTGGGATGCCACATTGTCCGTTAGCGCCGTAGAGGACAGCGTTGAACCGTCCGGCCAAAGCGTCACCGTCTGAGGAGGAACCGGAATGGGGAAAGTGCCCATCGTTAGTTATGGTGCAAATGACATACGACAGTCACAGGGGTGTCCATAGATGCCCCGGATGTCGCTCCATTTCCCCATATCTCTCCCTGCTGATACGATATTGACGATGCAGTTGAGGCAGATGCGCTGAAAAATACGACGCCCCATGAACTGCTTGACACATGCGGACCGCTCGAATCCTGACATTGCACGTAATAACTTGTATCGGCCATAGCTGGTGTAAAGGTAGCTGTGCCAACGCAACTAGCGTCTCCGTTATATGCCACCTGTCCAGAACCGCAGGTCGAAGAAAAGGTAATCCACTGATCGAGCGCCGTCGTTGTATTGCGGCATATCGCATTTCCATTTGCCTCAATACCCATAGCCGTTTGTCCGCCGGAGCATGTAGTCGGCGAAATTGCCAATTGCGTCGCCGTCGCCGCATTGCCGGCCACCTGCGGAACCGTAAGCGTTGTGCCGGATAACGTCATCTCCCAAACTGGAATGCCGCCCGCTATCTCTTCACCCCATGCGAATGTCCCCGCTGTCCCAGTGTTTGAACTGACAAAATCTGTGATTCCCGATCCATAGGTAAAATATCCGCCCGGCGTGACATAGCTCCCCGAATTTCCATTCCCTGTCACAAAAAGGAATCCCGTCCCCGACATCTGCGAGATTACGGGGGGAGCATAGAGTCCTAGCACGACAGCCATAAACGCAGCCACAACCATCCAAACTGCCACATTCTTCTTTTTCATGCAGGAACCATCCTTGTCGCAATCGCCTTCCAGTACCCGCTCCCTTGCGTTCTGTACACCTGGAGTATCCGGTACTGCTCGTTGTTGTAGTCAATCACGTCGCTCAATCCATCCTGCGTTCCCCGTACAATCCATGATGCCGTAAGAACATTGCCCGAGACCGTCGGGACCATAAGCGTAACTTGTGCTCCGTTAAGCGCGTAATCGACTCCACTTACAAGAATCAAGCCATTCTTTGTCAGTTGCAACGCCTCGGCTGGCGGAATAGAACTCAGCGTATACACCGTTCCCGGTATAGCCCCAGTAATCGTCGCATAGTACGGCACCGGAACCGGCTGTGTTCCACGTGTAACATACAATGGCAACGCCGAATAAAAGGCGCGGATCGAACCTACCCGGTCCGCCTCCGGCAACATCTGAATCTCGCGGTTCGATGCCACGCGCACCGGCCCCGTCGCCGGGATGGACGTGATCGACGTCTGCACGCCGCCCCAGCCGAATGTCGCCACGGAGCGCAAGATCGTCCACGGCTCAGGCGAAATCATGTCCGCATCGGCAACAATGTCCTGAACTTCGATCATTCGGCCTCCTTCACGATGCCGACGATGGCCGCGCGCATTGCGCCCGTGTCGATACCTGGCCGGTCGCTGCCCTTCTGTCGAATCGTGCTCGGAGCATTGGGAGCCCAGTGATTTTCGGGATTCGTGAGCCAGTCGCGAGCTGCGTTTTGTCCCGCCATCGCCGCCCGGTGCGCGAAGCTGCTCTCCTGCTGCTTGTCGCCCTTCAGATGCGCCTTCATCATTCCGGCCAATTCCCGCGTGATGATCTTGCGATTCGCAGGAAACTCCACTGCTGGCTCAAGCACGGGCCGCGGCGGCTGATTACGCACGGGAGAGCCTTTGCTGAAGATGAACAGCAACTCGGCGTTGTTCACGTCTTGCGTCGCCATCCTGCGGAGCCGTTTCCGCTGGCGTCCACTGGCATTCGCCGCCATGCTCAGAATCTCAGCCGCGCGCTGCTCTGCCGTAGCCGCCGGGATACCGACGTAGACTGCCGGGGTCTTCGACTTCAGCGCGCGCTCAAGCTGCTTAGCGTTGCCCTTGAGGTGTTCGACTTTAAGAGTCAGAGCCATCGGTTTAAGAGACCAAATATCCATTTCTGAGGAAGCCGTGCCAGTCTTTGGTCAAGATTGACCCCGCGCCCGCTGCGCAAGTGTTTCCGTTCTTATCCACGGTGAGATTTGGAGGCTCTCCATGTCTCACCCAGCAGTGATGAGCTTCATTCGGACGAGTGCAATTCGATGCGGGTCCGTCGATCTGCCAGTCGTGTCCATTAGGGACGCGGCAAATAATTGCTCTTCCGTCATCCCCGCACCATGATGGAACGCCGTGAAGCCAGAACGCGTCCCACATGGCTCCGTCAGGGGCTTCGCGCAGCGTCATTTCCTCGCCCGTATCTGCTCTTCGATAAATATGATCCGAGAATAGTTGTCGTTCGTCTGACGGCTGAAACTCATATCCGCATTCGCAATGCGTAGGCCAAAGAGGATGGTCCTTGAAGTCTTCCGCTGTTTGTCCAGATCCTTTCCAGAATCCATCTGGCCCTATAACTTCCGGGGACTCATCAAGGAACGTTTTCGCGTTGTGATAGCCGCTAGGACCAGCACATTTGGAGTTACTTGCGTACCGGCGAAGATACCTTTTCTCGCGGTCTGTCGGTTCGAGCCAAAAGCATTTGATTCCATTCATAGTCGTCACCAAATCATGCATGGTCCAGACCCAACCGTCTTCGCCATTGTCGCTAGCTGCTGGCCGTACTTTGTCAGGTTGAACGCGCCCCAGCCTTCTAGCCCCTGCAGCACCGAATAGGACGCGCTGACGTCGCCCACGCTCTTGCTGGTGAGGATTCCCTGCGCCACGCCTTGAGCCGCGATCTGAGCGGGAGTAGCAATCGTGGTCGTCGAGGATGGCTGCTGGATAGGCCATACTGCGTAAAGCGTATCGCCCGCTATCGTTGGAGTAGTCAGCGTGATACCGTTCCCGCTTACCGTATAGGTTGTGGGGTTCTGTACTAACCCGTTGATGACAAGGTTTGAGAGCGCACCACCAGGCGGCGCAGAGCTTAGCGTGTAGGATGTGCCTGGAATAGCACCTTGAGGCTCCTCGCCGTGCATAACCGTCTGGAGAACGATCTGCATCTCGCCAGCCTCGGTCTGCGCCCACAGCGTGCAGTAATGCGCCACGAACCAGCCCATCGCTATCGGCCACTGCGAGTCGCCCCACATCTCCTGAGAGAGCGAAGCCGTCGCCAGGTTAATATAAGCCTGGATTATAGATGGAGGAACAACCGGCGCGGTGTAAATTGTCAGGGAACCGTTCGCTGTCGTAGCCGTTGCCGCATTGTTTAGCGTCACCGTGCTTCCAGAGACGGACGTGATAACCGTTCCAGTCGGCAAGTAAGAACTCTGCACAAACTGGCCGGCAAGCATCCCATTCGCAGAAGGGACGGTAATCGAGCTAAGTCCAACAGTGAACTCAACTCCCGCAAGAACGGAAGATGGCCCAAAGAACTTTGGATAGAAACCGAAGAAGGTGTCCAGATTGTAATCTGGATTGGTCGCGTAAATAGGCCCAACGAACCCGATACAACCTATGCCGAGATCGCTAGGCCATCCCCAAAGATTCAGAAGCCAGATAGGATAAAGTCCAAACGCCATCGCACTCTATCCTTTCTCGCTCGACGCCTCCACTAAGGCAACATCGCTCTTTGCGTTCAACGCATCATCCACGCTGATCTGCGGCTCAATCGGGTTTTCGACTTTCGCCTCTTCCAGAATGTTCGGCGTCTTAACTTCAACCACCGAGATGCTGCCATCCTTCACGCCGAGCTTAAACAGCTTCGTTTCCAGAACCCAATCTGGAACCTTCTTGGCCGCTTGAATTGTGGCAGAGCGGGGAACCGAACAAATATCTCCCGTCTTGTCATTGCGGAACACAAAGTATTTCTGTGTCGTAATCGTCTGCATTGCAGCCCCTCACACTCGGTTAAATTCCATCGCCGTAAGCTGCCGTCTGTTCGCGGAGCCACATCACTTGACTGACTGCCCCGTTATAAAGAGCAGCATAGCCGCCGCCGCGCTTCAGTGTCGGAACAATCACGCGCTGAATAATCGGCTGAGGAATCCGCAATAGGACTGCGTTCTCCTGATTGCGATAAGCCACCATGCGAGCCGTTCCGCCGGTACCCTGAGTCGCCAGCCACGGATCGGGAATCGCCAGAACCTTGAATTTGAGTCCAAGCAGCGTCGGGAGCGAGAATGCCTCGATATACTCCTTGACGCTCATGTTGTAGCCCGCAGGCGACGTTCCAGAGGGAGCAGGAACAACGCCCATCGGCTGCACAAGATACTGAGCACGAGACCACGGAACGAGCAGAGTGTCCGGCACGCCTTCTGCCTTCATCCCCGACAAATCCGATTTGCCGATGGTATAACCAGCATTCGCAACCGCCGTGGTGATGGCGCTCTGAACGTCCTCGAAAATCTGGAAGCCGTTCTTTGTAGACCAGAGCGTATTCGAACCCGTTCCTGTAGCCGCCACAGTGGTGGCCGGAACATTCGGGTTGTTGGTAAGACCGGGAGCAGATGCGCCGTAGCCGAGATACGTCATGCGCTCAAGCGTCTTATGCCAGCTTAGGCCGATGCCGTCGCGTAGTTGCTGGTCAAGCGAGAAAGGAGGCATCATGCCGCGTGTCTTGGCAGTATACAGCTTGTCAAGATCGATGTAACTGACAATCATGCCCTTCTGCCAGACATACACCTTGTACGCGGCCTGTTGAACGTCGAACTGCATGAGGGGAATATCCTCATCCTTGTTCGAACTGAAGCCGTAGTTGTCGTCTTCCGAGTCCTGGAAGTTTGTCGCCCACGCCTCAACGTATTCTGGAAAACCGCCACCAGTCTTGATCGGGATCGCATACTGATAGGTCGTTGCTTCCAGTGGCTTGACAATCTCCGTATGCGGAATTGCCAATTGCGAGCTGAGAAACGCCATGCCGGAACCACCAGCCGCGTCACGCGCCGTGCCCACCATTCCCGGATGATACAACGCAGGATATCTGTAACTCATTACGTGCTCTCCCTTCGGCTTATGCCGCCATCCTGATCTTCAAAGTGATGTCCGACTGGTTAACCGGCCCAATTACGCCGGAACGAAAAACCGTATATGGTAGCTGAACCAGATTGCTGAGCGTCATCACGTCGCCAGCAACCAACGCATCAGTCAAATTGACATTCAGCGTGATGCTGGTATTCGCCACCAAACTCGCCACCACGGCATTCGCCGGAAATGCGGAACCACCCGTAACTGACATGCCAACCTGCACATTGGTGGTACTCGCAACCGGAATCGTCGCCTGGCCCGCCGCAGCACCGCCAGTGCCAACCACAAGCGTGAACAGATCAGTGGCCCCAGGAGTAGCCTCGAAACCGCCTACAATACCGCTCGGAACTCCAGCGTTTGCGACCGTGCGGATGTACACCGGCTTCTGAGACTCGGGAGTGCCATTATTGATAATGGCCGCAATCGTGCCCTCACCGACAAGAATCGAAGCTAGTGTGCCCTGGAAGAATTGCCCCGTCTGTGCCGCTTCCGGGTTCTGCGGATACACATTCGTGCCAGATTGCGAGCGAACCTCGCGGACAGCCACACCAGCAAACAGAGCGGGATAGAAGACATTCGCTCCTGCGATGAAGTCGGCCACGCTCTGAACCGCGTCACCGCCGCCCACGTTCGGGATAATCACGACAGGAGCGCCAAAGCTGATCGGAGTCGTTGTAGTCGCCAAAACAGGGCGCGTAACGATTCCACCGCCGAGAACGCGGGAAACTTCACCCGGAAATCCCGGATACAAACCTGTGACTGGTACAACTTGGCCAAAAGGCATTTTTACTTCCTCCCGTCCTTACGCGCCTGCGCGTAGATTGAGTCGAGTTCCGAATAAAGCTGCGTATCGTTCTTTGGTGCCGAGTCATGCGCACGGGCACGAGCGGCAAACTGTGAATATCCACCTGTGCGAGGCTTGCTCGACCTCGCCACCTCGCGGACAAGCGCGTCATACGCACGGCGCACATTCTTGTCAGTCGTGCGAGCAGCCACCGGACGGAGCGCCTTCAGTACTTCCACAGCGCCGTCATGCGCCCGACCCTTGCGATCATCCGCCTTGCGGTCGCCATTGCGCTTGTCGGAAGTCTTTTCAAAGTCATCTTCCTTTGGCTCGCCTTCCTGCCACTCGCCGGAAATCCGATCATCCTCTTTCTCTTCGGAATCATCCTCGTGCTCGGCGTCCTCCGGCTCTTCCTTGGAACCATCCTCCGGCTCCCCCTCGTCGGACAGAACTTTTTTCAGCCCCTTGGTGTCCAGCTTCGGCTCCTGCTCTGCCTCTTCCTCTTCGGACTCTAAGCTATCTTTGGACTTCTTCCGATCCTTGGCCTTGCGATCCTCTTCATGCTCCGGCTCGCCTTCCTCTTCCTCGAAGAATTCGTCCAGTAGATCGCGTATCTCCTCAAGATCGGCATCCTTCGCCTCACCGTCCATGCAGCGGTCAAGCGCATCGTGCATCCTCTCGCGCGAATCCTCTTCCGAGTCCCGTGCGCGGCGCTTCCGACGGCCTTCACCCGCCTTGCTCCGCTTGTAGCCCTTTGAGTTGCGAATCGGGTGGAATGTTCCGCCGGACTCGAAGCTCTCAATGTCTTCGGCGTGCTTTTCGGCCATCTTCAAGGCCGCATCCGCCAACTCTTCCGGCTCCGCATCTGCGGCGCGGGCCTTCAGGAAAGTTCCGAGAATGCTTTTCAGTGTGATTGCCACGGGTATTTTCTCCCTCGTTTCGATTTTCACGATATTGGAACCCAATGCAACATATTTTTTTGCATCCGGTGCCGAGTCCTTGATTCTTGCCTCGCGCCCAGCCCGGCCCTTCGGCACAACGGCGCAGTGATTTACGACAATGCTGTGCATCTCAACCTTGTCGCCATTCTTGCGAATCTGATAGTCATAACCGAGCGAAAGCTCACGCTTCACGCGGTTTTTTACATCAGAGAGCAACGGCTCGGCGTTGATGTGCACATCGCCCACAATCGGCTCATCACCATCTTTTAGCCGATCTTTCCCACGATGCACATTCTGGACATGCCCATAAGACAATTCCTTGTAATTGTCCGGGCGCACGTTCCCGTCTGCGCTTTGAGGATGATCGTCCGTTACGGGCTTGCCTTCGATACTCGCCAACGTATCAGCGGAGAAAACCTCGGAAGCTGGGCGATACAAATCAATATCAGCATCTGGGTTGGACAAGTCTATGCCCAACTCTGCCGCCGCCTGTTGCGGAAGCTCTGAAACCTTGTATGTCTGCCATCCGGTTCGGCCAATTACCGTATCGCGCGAGATCAGAAAACCCTCTGGCGTCTCTTCGAGATGCTCGCTCAGCGGTGTCGTGAAATACGACATGCTCACTTGGCACGCTCCGGGACTTTTACGAGAAACCTGGAAAGATACACCATCAGGCGAATCTCTTCAATTTCCTTTGCCGTCAACTTGCGCGGATATAGAGAGGTCGCCGTCATCCCTTGCGCCCTGCCGCCGCCTTCTTCTGAAATGCGGCCTTGCCCATAGCCTTGCGACCGATAGCAGCAGCCAAGCCCTTCGGATCGTAAATCCCCTTTTTATGCGCCAGCTTGTGCTCTAGCTTCTTGAACTTCTCTCCGCTATCCTTCACCGACGATGCGCTGACCAACGCTGGTAGTCCCCACCCCGAGCACTTCCCGTGCTTATCCACGGTGCCGTCCATGTTGATCTGTGCATCCTCTCCACAAGCGGGGCAGATGCCAGTGCGGTATTCCTGCGGGAGCATCAGCTCACGGTATTCCTGGGGTACTTCCTCTTGATACTGCATATAATCACCACCCGTCGGCTTGAGAATACCGAAAGTGTCCACCGATGCAAGTCCACGCCCCGTCCCGTCCTGCGGATGCGGGTCGTGAACGATCTTGCCATTCTTGCCCACAACGGCATGAAGACCGCCGCGCGGACTAGTTCCTATGATGATGTGATAATCCCTGGGAGGCTTACCCGCCGATGACGTTTCGCTGTAGCTGTAGCCCTTATTTTCCAGCCAACGGCGCATATTATTGTCGTACTCTTCATCTGAAACATTCATCCCAAATTCGGGAATATCTGTCTCTAGGATGGAGGCAAGGACCGCAGCCATGCAGTTACCGTTCGTGCCGGTTCGGGTTTGCTCGCGCGGAACCACTCTGCGGCAAAACTAGCGCAAAGCATTTTGCGATGCAACACTCACCGTCAAGTACAATTCCCTGTCAGCCTGATTCCCCACCGGACCGTCACCCCAAAGGGCACGCTTGTGCCTGCGGATAGCATCCAACAGCACATCCACCTGAGACTCTAGCTCGGCGCGAGAGTGTTGGGGAACCTTTATGCCGGATGGCATCGGAACGCTCAATTTTATTCCACGGAACTTTGCCATCGCAGCCGCCCTCTATTGCGTCTGAGTATAGCGCCTCATTTCCCGACTTTCCACCAAAAGGATGATCCCCCATGCGCACCCTTGGGGGATCAGATGCGGAGGTCATCTGCTAAAAACCGATGGCCTCCGGGTTTATTCGGAAGCCATCGGTTTTGTCGTTAGTCGCTGCGCGGCTGATGAATGTGCGCGGGGTTGATCGCCAAAAGAGGGTGTCTAAGCCAAGCTGGCGATTCGGAGTGTCCAGCACCACCCCGCATTTACATCTTGACAAATTTTGATGATTTATGCAAATCTAAAGTTGTCTAAGTCAAGCGATGACCAAGCCCTCGAACAATTCGACAGCGCAAGGCCCGCAAGACCGGACACGTGTATCCGCGCAATGGGGAGCCTTGAGCAAGCCCCAGAGCTGATCCGGCCCCTTGCTGCCTGTCTGCGGGCGGCTCTCAGGTCGATAGAGGATCGGACTTCCGAGGGAGCCTGAGCGTAAGCAGTGAGAGCCTTAGCAGACCGAACGCGAGACCCGACGGATGACGGCATACCGCTCCGACTCGCACGGAGAGTAAACACCCTTGCTTTTCGTGTGCTCAAGCCCTCTGGAATATGGCATTATAGGCTTGAATAAATAATACTTAATAATTAAAGGGATTTACGTACTTAATTCCCTTGTCCACAAAATTTCCTCAACTTTCCTCTTGACAAAAGTGAGGGAATCAACTACCTTAGAAACATCAGAGGCAACCACCTCATAGGAGCTTGAAATGTTCAAGACGTACAAAACCAACCGCAAGCCCAAAAACGCCAATTCCTTGGCACATGCGATCCTTACGGATCAGGGCTTTAAGCTCGTTAGCTTCCAGCGCACCGGCCATGAACTCGGATCGTTCAACTACTCCACCGAAGTGGACGGTCTTCCCATCCACGTATCTGTGAGCGAGTCTTGCGCCGCGTCTCCCCGTGCAACCCTTTTCTGCGAGAGCCACTACCTGCATCAGATGAGCGTTGACTCGCTCTCGAATTGTGACTTTCCACGAATCGCAGCAGCTTGGCTTGCAATCCGGCCTTGTGGCGACAAAAACAACCCCGGAACGGTCACCCTCGCCCGTTACAACGCTCTCCAACTCATCTAAGCTCCGCCGCGCCGATCCTACGGTAAGCGGTAGCGTCTCAGGTGGTACTGAGGGCCGGTACGTAACCCGGCAGAAAGTCTTCCGATGAGCCGTTCGACTATCAGCACCTTTCAGCTTTTCCAGATGTTTCCTGATGAGGAGACAGCACGGCTTTACCTGGAGTCGCGCCTTTGGCCTAAAGGCGTTACCTGCCCGACGTGCGCGGGTCAGGATCGCATCACGCCGCGTAAGGCTGGCTTTCATCGCTGCAATAAGTGCCAGCTTGACTTCACGATCCGTACCGGCACCATCTTCGAGCGGTCGCACATCCCACTCCATAAGTGGCTCTATGCGATGTATTTGCTCGTCACGGCCCGCAAGGGCATTTCGTCCATGCAGATCGCCAAGGAAATCGGCGTACAGCAAAAATCGGCGTGGTTCATGCTCCACCGCTTGCGTGAGGCTTGCGGTGGCGAACTGGCGAAGCTCCAAGGTGTTGTCGAAGTCGATGAAGCGTTCTTTGGCGGCAAGGAAGCCAACAAGCACGAATCCAAAAAGCTGGATGCTGGACGCGGTTCCGTCGGCAAGGTTGCCGTTGTGGGACTCAGAGAGCGCGGCGGCAGGGTAATCGCTCACCCCGTCGCCAACACTGACAAGGAAGCCTTGCAGGGCGCGATTGTGGAGCACGTCGAAGTCGGCTCCCAACTGATGACTGATGAGGCTTCCGGCTATTCCGGTATAGGCGGTCTCTTTTTCGATCATGACACCGTGGCGCATTCGGCGGGTGAGTACAAGCGCGGTCCGGTCCACACAAATGGAATCGAGAGCGTCTGGGCCGTCATGAAGCGCGGGATGCACGGCGTCTACCATCACGCCAGCCCGAAACACCTGCACCGTTATATGGACGAATTTACGTTTCGGCTCAATGAGGGCGACGTGAAACGGCATACGCTTGACCGGCTCGATAGCTTTATCGACGCAGTGGACGGCAAGCGCCTCACTTATGCGAGGTTGATCCAATGAAGCCTCCAAAGGTACTCGATAGGATCGTCGATGTTGTGCTCGCATACCGCCCCCCAGAGAAGCAAAAGCCGCCGCGCCAGCGGAAGAAATCCACAAAGAAGGTAATTCCCGACGAATCAACAAAACGGGAATCAAGTACGTAAATCCCTAATTAAACGGGAAGGGAATATGTTGGTTCTGGTTACGAATCCGTACAGCGAGCGGGTAGGCACCACGGGGCGCTGCGATCAGTGGACGGGAGACTCGTTCTGGGTTTGGGTGCGCTTCGGACGCTATCTGTGCATGGTAGCGCGGCGCAACCTCATTCCACTGCAATAGTGCCACCCACGGTGCATCAGAAAATAATTCTGAAATTCCATTTGACATGTCTAGTATCTTGCTATACTGTCGAATCATGAAGCGCGTATCTGTTGGTTTCCGGCTATCGGTTGAGGCGGTCCACCTGCTGAATGCCCTGGCCAAGAAGCTGGGACTATCGAAGACTTCAACGGTTGAGGTAGCTCTCCGGCGGCTCTCGGAGTGGGTGCAAAGAGAGTAAACAGTTTCACGCGGCCCGGCTTGGCAGGGCGGGGCTGGGCAACGCGCGGCCACGCAAGACAAGACAAGGGCAAGTATGTAGCACCAAGTTTCACGCGGCCAGGCTTGGCTTGGCTCGGCTCGGCGGGGCTCGGCATGGCAAGACAAGACAAGACAAGGGAAAGACTATACCTCACTGCGGATGCTCGTATTCCGCATTCTTCTTCTCGCGCCCCTCTTCTCTCAGCACCCGCTGCGGCGAAGAGGTTGGCGAGAGCGTCGGCTCGCCCTCTTCCTCGCCGAACATATTCTCCATTTCACCCGATTGCGTGATCGGCTTATCGCTCAGGCTTGCAATGTAGTCTTCGCTGATATTCGTGAATATCTCGCTCTTCTTGCTCGACTGCGCAAGCTCCTTGGCAAACTGGCGTGGGCTGATAATGCCAGAATTAAAGGCCACCGTACAGGCGTCCGTCACCGTCTTCGCGTACTCGTACTTTTCCGTTTCCGTTGGCACGCGGATGCTTGGAAACTGCAAGGCAAAGTCTTCGGGAACCTCACCAAGCTCGCTCATCATAATGACAGGAAACAACTTACCCTCAAATCCTGGCCGGAGATGCGCACTCTGCTCTTTGGCGATGCGCTCCTCGTAAAGCCTCTCGTCTGACTCATTCGTCTGCCCAAGTCCAGTCACGGTGCGGCCCCATAGGCGCGTGAATGGGATTTCAGCGGCTCCGGCGATATCGAGTTGGAACATCACATAAACATCGCTCAATCCCGCAAAGCTGTACTGCGTGGCCTCAATTCCACCCTCCGGCGGCACGATCAGCATGGACTGATTCGAGAGCAGTTGGTTGGTTTCGCTCATACGCCTTTCCCACTGCCGGTTTGCCTTTGCGCTTGCACCCAGGCCGCTCATCCGCTCGGCCAACTCCTTGTCTTTCATCGCAAGGATGTTTGCTCGGAACGTCAAGCCAGCAATGTTGTACGACACATTATCGCGTTTCTCAATTTCTTGAATAAGCGGCTGAATGACGCTAATACCCCACCATTGGTATGTCTCGCGCTCCGGTGTGGGGTTCGTATATCCGACGTGCCGGAGAATGCGGCTGGCGTGAACGCGGAACCTGCCGCCGCCCACCAGTTGCACGTTGTAGTATTCCGGCTTGTTTACGTCATCGGGACGGTCAAAGTCAACGCAAATACTCGATCCGTCCGGCTGGATGCCAGCCCACATATCAAACGGAATGAGTCCCTTATAGCTTCCTGGCATCACATCGTCTATGTCGAGCGGCTCCTCCAGCCTGTCCTCATGCCCCTCGATAACGATCAGCGATCCGGCACCACCGAAGAGGCGCCCCCACTTGATGCCTGTAAGAAGGTTCTGGCGCGTCTGCGTCCGCTGAATGCACCGCTCCACCTTCGTCAAGTCCTTTGTGGATATTTCCCCGGTAATTGTCGGCCACGCCCGCACCATATCCTCAGCCACCACATCGACAATGCGCCGGCATATCCAGCTATCCTCATAGAGCGAGATCAGGCCCCAGTAGTCGAAGCTGAAACGCGAGATCGGATAGCTCGTTGAGCTGATAAGGTTTGGCGTGCCGAAGCCTAGCCGCGATCCCTCATTGCGGAAGGCGTCAAAGGCTTGTCCCACTATACCTGCCGCATTCGTCTCTTCAAATCCCTTTGGCATAGTCCTCCTCAGTTAGCCATAACACCTTGCTCTCGTCGTATCCGACAGGCTGAATTTTCCCGTTTCGCAAGACAAATGCCCATAAAAGCCGGTTCTTAGGCTGAACCATTACAGCGACACAATCGGCGTCTACTTCCATCCCGTCCATCACCAGCGTATCGCCGCGCTCTATGTAGTGGTAAGCCATCAAACTGAGCCTAGCGCAAAACTGTCTCCGATGCGATACACCTAGAGGGTATCAAAATAGTTAATAGCGTTTATCTCTTATTTTGGTCCCAAAAACCATAAAATCCGCTAGGAAATAGCCTCAAACTCTTTTTTCCCCATCCATCGGATCGTGCGGCCATCGAACACCTTATGCGGCCATCGAATATCGTCAAAGTCGAGCACTGGGAGTTGTACGCATCGGCAGTTGGGCGCGTTTCCAGCCTGATATTTTCCCAAGGTGCTGCGAATGCCGATGAGCGCCTCCGGTTGTGGTGGCCTGTCGTACCGCACTAGAACATCCTCCATATGCCGATGCGAAGTCCTGACCCGCTGGTCGTGCGACGTTCGCCAGACGTACCACTGGACGCCAAGATGTGTAGCCCGCGCCTCGGTTAGCGCCGCACTGGCCTTCATCGTCTCTGTTCGAGCAATGAGCCGGATGCGTGCCCGCGTATGATGGGGGAACTGGATGCGCATCGCCCGCTCTATCGTCTTTGGCCTGGCGCCCTGCTGCTGTAATTTCAGTATCTCGTTCGCCGTCATCGCCGCCGCTTCTACCGGAATAGACCGGATGAGCCGCGCATTCTCCGACACGAGTTCCCGCACGCGCTGGCCCACCGACCCACGCATCTCCGACTGTAGAAGCCGATAAAGCATCCGACTGCGCTGGGAACGGGCGGCGGCCTCACGCCATGACCGAGCAGACGCAACATTGACCCAGCGCACCATCTGGCCGGCGAGCGACTGAATAAGTTTCTGAATTTGCGGGGAATCCGAGCGGTGAAGGATGGAGTCAATCCACTCTTGGATAGTGGATGTTGAACCCTTCGGCGGGAGCATCTTGGCTACTACTTTGCGAAGAGCTTGCTCGTACTCAAGTTCTAAGCGTTTCGTTACGCCGGATCGTGGCGACTTTTTTGGCATCGCGCTCAATATCTCTAGTATGGCACGGACAATTGCAGTGGAGGCTAAAACAGTTGTGGTGCCTCCCCGCCTTGCACTGACCCGATACCCTGTCTACGGCGGCCTCCCGGCCACGTCCATACAGCATCGGTACGCCCTTATGCCCCGACATCAGCCCTCCACCCTCCACGGTTTGAAAATGTCGCGCGACACATACCGTACCGCGTCACATTCATGGTCATTCACCTTCAGCGGCTTCTCTTCCCCCCGCTTTGCTGCACGCTCATCCCAGGCGTAGTTCCGCAATTCCCGGATCGTGTTTTCGCACCGTCGGTTGATCTGTATCTTGCGCTGGGCCATCACGCTAGAAACGAGCTTGATGCCTTCGATCACGTCATTGTCGGCATCCTTAACCCACCAACCCTGCGAGACACACGCCGCACGGAAGCTGGCCGCGCTCGGATCAATCACAATGCGCGGATGCGCATCCCGAATACGAGACTCCGCTATCCACCGGCCTAGCTTCTGCACATATTCATCATCAGTAAGCTGCCGCTGCTCCTTCGCTGAGTCATAATAATACTCGCGCTCGAGCCATACTGTCTCGCCATCATCTAGCGCCTCGATAGCCGCCAGCGGGTTCACTGTTCCATAGTCCAAGCCAACGGCATGATCCTCTGGGTTCAAGCACCTGGCCGGCAAGTCATCGTAGAGCAGGTCATCGCTCCAATAGTCACCGTATATCGCGCCCTCTGACGTTACCCACAATCCCTCGATAAAACGCTTATAGAATGCGCCTTTGTACTGGCGCTTCATCTTCTCAATGTACGATTCGCTGAGGTTTGGATTGTCGGCCATCGTGCATTGCATGTAAAACAGATCACCGGAGCGCCTAAGCCCCTCATTGTCTATCACATCCGTCTTCACCCAATGGCTCGGCGTGTCCGGGTTCGTCGTTGCATAGAACCGCGCCCCATCATGCGACAAACGACTGATGAGCATGTGGTAAAACGACTGCGGCACCTTCGTAAGCTCATCCACAAAGGCCGTCCTCGCCGTCAGCCCGCGCACAGACTTCTCGGAGCCTTCATCCCCAGCACCGATCACCATCCAATCCGATCCGCAGAGCTTGAGCAGCCCCGTCTGCGCATTGTATGTGTAGCGGGATGAACCAACCAGATTGAATATGTCATGCAGGATGTTTCGATAGATGGATGCTTTGGAGACGCCCGCTATTACATTCCACCCTTGCACCGGATACCGGCAGGCATAGAGTATCTTCGGCCACATGGCAACGGTTTTACCGGAACGCACAGCACCGTCAAGGAGATTGATGAAAGAGTCGTTTTCTAATGGCCGATAAGCGAAAGACTTAAGGCGCGTTCCGTAGTTTAGCCGCACGCGGATATAGTACCACACACCGGAAGAATGTTACGCCGCCTTCCGCATAGGTAGCCGCGAAAGTGTGCTATCACCCAGTCGGCATCATCCTTGAAGAGAATCTGGCAGAATATCGGATCGCTATTCCTAACACACATCTGGTTCTTAATGTGCCGAATCGTCGTTACGCACGACTGCATCATCCTCATCGAAGCTACGTACGGGTTCGAGTTGTGCACTTCCACTATTTCCTGAATCGTCATTGATCCCTGCCTGCTTTCTCATCTCCGCCAGCAGTTCGCTTAGCGGATCATCGGGACGCGTAAACTCAACGCGCTCTTTCCATTCCTCCGGCTTGCGGTTCATCAGCCAGAGTTTTTGCGCTCCTGGATCAGGTGGGACGAGTTCACGATAGGGAGCATAGATCGGATTTCCGTTTTTATCGAAGCTCACCTTCACCGCATCATGCTCGTATCCCACCGCGCGGAGATATAGACTTCTCTCAACTCGTTCATTCGACTGTTCTTTTCCGTATTTTAGTGCTGACAGAAAAGCCGGATGCTTTGCACGCCAATTATAAAGCGTGGCAATGCTAACGTCAAGATCATCAGCAATTTCCGCGTCAGTTGCACCGTTGAGTGCGAGGTTTGCGACACGTTCAACATATTCCTCCTTGTATTGGGATGGTCTGCCGGGTCCGGGAGGTGGGATAAATCGCTCTGCCATAGCGTTATTCTGACTCTTTCGCGTGCACAACACAATGCTGTGTATTAGA
>JAEHJW020001511.1_pt1 | contig 55155 bp, 64 predicted proteins | sample 9271431 | NCBI WGS metagenome assembly JAEHJW02 | reverse complement strand
CTGCCCAAGCCATCCAAGGAGGGCGAAGCCACGCCGGGCGAATCCGACAAGCCCATCCGGAGCCGGATTAACAACCTGGTCGCGAGCTGTGAGCACAACCGTCAACTACTGAATCGTATCAAGCTACACATCTATGGCCTGAAGGAAGGCAGGCTGCATGACCGCTACATCCTCGTCATGGGATCGGACGGGCTACCGGTCGCAGGTTTTAATCTGTCCAACTCGTTTCAACAGGCCACAGAAAACTATCCATTGCTGGTCACCCCGATCCCTGCTGATGTCTTGCTACAGGTCGAACAATATAAGTCCGAGCTGGTACAGGAGGCGCAGGTAGCACAGGCCGAAGGCCAGACAGAGAATCCATCCATGCGGCTTCTCTTCGTCTCAACAGCGTTGCTGACGGTACCGCGACGCTACGAGCCACTACGCTTCCTCGATAAGGCAAAGGCAGGCGACGTGCTCAGCGTATGGACCGGCGAGCCGTCCCTACAAGGCTTGAGCGGCGATCCGTTGAAGGAGCAGATGGCGGTGCTTGACCTGCTCAAGGATGACTCGCTCGCGCTGCCCGATACGGCTGGCCTGCGCAATTACCTCGACCTGCAGGCGGGCGACTTCGCGGACTTCACAGCGACGTGGGAGGTGCTCGGCGAGGTGCTCGCGCATTTACCCACCGGGGACAGCCGTTTTCGCGAGATCGAATCCAAGCGTGATTTTCTGGAATTCCTGACGCAGTTCCTCGGTGCATCGTTCAACCGTCCCCATGACGAGGTAGACAAGGAACTGGCTGTGGTAGAGGCCCGGTTCTTTCGAGAGCCAATCGAAACTTTGCTACACAGCTCCTATGGCCCTAAACACCTGTTCCATGGGGCAAAGTATGCAGCCTTGACCTGGTCGGAGTACTTCGCCATCAAGTTCCTGTGGTGGCATTCCTCAGATAATCTGCTGACAATCGCCGAATCCCATATGGTCTGCGTGCCAATGGAACCACAAGCATCAGACGCGGTGCGGCTATCCCTGTTGAGTCAGATCGTCAGTGAAATTTCGCTATCAGTGCTGTTCGACATCAGCGATAGGCAGCGGGACCGCCTCGTTCGAAGCGACAATGGTCTGCTGCAATGGATGGGACTGAATGCGATTGAGATGCAACTGGAAAAGCCGGGAGGACTCGAAAGCGTGCTGCGGTGGATGGTCGTCTTTACCTGCCCGGAGCGGGTGCGAGCCTTAGGCTGGATGGTTCATCATGCGGCAGGAAATCCGAGGATGGCCGAAATATACAAGGGCCTGGTCGCGGCGCTCCATGAGGCACTGCCAGCGACCATTTCTTTCGACGAGCTGAGGTGTCTGGTCGACTCCATGCGCGGGCATATGCGGCAACTGGCCTGGACCGAACCGTGGCTGTTCCAAGATGTGATCTACCCCTTGTTGCAAAACGACCGGGCCAAGTTCGATGATGCCTGCGAGATCTGGGTGCAGGAACTGGTCGGCATGCTGAAACCGCAACCGAAGGACCAAATGCGGCTGTTTGATTTGACGCGCGAGGGGCAGACGACCAACATCGCCGCGTTCCTTTTCTCCTATAGCAGCCCTGAGCGACAGCAGATCGGCCTGAAATCGATGCAGGCGATCCTAAGTCGGCAGAAGCGGGTCGTGCAACAGCCCCTCGCCAGCACCTCGGACTGGACCCGGTGGGACAGCGCTCTCACGGTCTCGCTGTGGATACTGGCCTTTAGCAAATGGTGCGAATATTACCTGCGCCAGCGCGGTATGACTGGCAGTGAATTGGAGTGCCTGTCGACGAACGCCCGAGAGCTGGCCATGGTCAGGCCGATAGTCGAATGGCGCTCGAAGATCGCCGGCGAGCCGGGCCAGCTCGCCGCGTTCCTCGATCAGGTGGAGGAACTCCTGGCCTCGAGCGACGATTCGAATAGCAATCTTCAACAGTAGATTCAGCGATGGCCTAAGGCCAATGTAAAAGGATGGCCGTGCCACCTGGAAATCTCAAACAGCTCCGTGGTCAGCAGATACTGGCACCCTCGATCAGGGATGCCGTAGTCTTGTGCGTCCCACATTCATTTACCTGTCTGACCGAAAGCCTTGGCCTCCTGAGTTCGACACTTTTTTCTCAACTGATTGTATTTGAACGATACGAATGTTCAAAATTGTCACTACAACGCGATTTTTGAGGGTTTTGGCAGATTGACCGTATCGAATAAATCCTTTTGTTCAGGGGTCAGGGTGGTGAGCCCCTTGGCTGATTGTTTGCGATGGAGTGTGACCTGGTGATGTTGGATACCGCGCACCACTTCCAGCATCCGGTTTGGGGAATAGGGGCTGTTCTTGGCCTTGAGGCGCATCCGAAGGACACGGAACAATACCAGGGCGAGGAAGCAATGAACCGCCCCGTGTTTGGTGGAGGCCAAATTCTGAGAGGATTATAGAGCCATGAATGCGTATTCCACGGCAAACTGGACAGAAGATGCAAGCGGCGCACGGGATAATCGTGGCACCCTTGGTAATTTTCATTGGGGTACCCATGGCTGAAATGTGCACTTGCTGCGGGGTACACCTAGCCCTTCCCCTCGGCTCCCTCATCGATCCGGGCATGCTGCTCCTCCCACAGCATCGGCGGATCCACCGCCAGATCGAACAGCGTAACGTGGTTCGGCATGGTGTCGTCGAGGATGGCGGCAACGATGTCCGGCGCCAAGGTCGTCAGGTTGACCATCCGGCTAATGTAACTGTTGTCGACCCCCTCCCTGGTGGCGATCTCTTTGAGCGACTTGGCTTCGCTGGATTGGAGCATGGCCAGCCAGCGGTGGCCTCTTGCCAGCGCCAGTTGCAGCGGCGTTGTTGCGGTATCCCATGGCCTTGCCTTGGCTGTCTCGCCATTTGGCAGCGTGACCAGTTTGCGCCCGCTACGGCGTTTGATCTGGATCGGCACCGACAACGTCAGTCGGCCATCGCTGGCCTCGATGACGTCGGGTTCGCCCGTCTTCTGGATTTTGATATCACTCATGCCAATGCCTCCTCGGGCTGGGCAACGCCCGCCGGTTGCAGTTCAAGCACCAGGCGCTCGATACCGTTAGTTCGCAGTCGCAGTTCGATGTTGGTCGGAGACACAATCACTTTCTCCACCAGTAATTTCACGATCCGCGTCTGCTCGGCCGGGAACAGTTGATCCCAAATCACGTCGAGCCGGATCATGGCCACAGTGATTTTGGCCTCGTCCAAGGTGGGGTCGAGTTTGATCGCCTGTGGCAACATCTCATGCAAGAGTTCCGGGGCGCGCAGGACCGTCCGTAGTTGCTCCAGTACCGCTGATTCGAGTTCTGCGGCAGGCAGACGCGGCAAGCCCGAAGCACCCGCGTGCTCCTTGGCGTCGCGCTGTGGCACGTAGTAGCGGTAGCGGCGTCCGTTCTTTTTCGTGGTGTGCCAGGGCGACAGCGCTCGCCCGTCGTTGCCGAAGACGATGCCCTTGAGCAGATACGCCACGGTCGCCCGCGTCGCATTTCCGCGCACCCGGCCATTGGTGGCCAGGATGGCGTGGACGTTGTCCCACAGTGCGCGGTCGACGATGGGTGGATGCTCCGCCTGGTACCACTGCTCCTTGTGGCGCAGTTCGCCGAGGTAGGTACGGTTGCCGAGCATCTTGTAGATCAGGCTCTTGTCGATCAGTTTGCCCTCGCGAACCTTTCCATCCTGCGTGGTCCATGCCTTTGAAGTCACCCCGTCGAGGCGCAATTCCTTAACCAGCATGGTCGATGAGCCGAGTTCGACGAAGCGTTGAAAAATGTGACGGACGACCTTGGCCTCGCGTTCGTTGGGCACCAGTCGCCGGTTCCTGACGTCGTAGCCGATTGGTGGTACGCCGCCCATCCACATACCCTTGCGCTTGCTGGCGGCAATCTTGTCGCGGATGCGCTCGCCGGTGACCTCACGCTCGAATTGGGCGAAGGACAGCAGGATGTTCAGCATCAGTCGCCCCATGCTCGTCGTGGTGTTGAACTGCTGGGTTACAGAGACAAAGGACACACCCTGTCGCTCGAACACTTCGACCATCTTGGAAAAGTCCGCGAGGCTGCGGGTCAGCCGGTCGATCTTGTAGATGACGACGATATCGATCTTGCCGGCCTCGATGTCCGCCATCAGTCGCTTGAGTGCGGGCCGTTCCATATTGCCGCCAGAGAATGCCGGATCGTCATAGTCATCGGCGACAGGAGTCCAGCCCTCGGCACGTTGGCTGGTGATATAGGCATGACCGGCGTCGCGTTGAGCATCGATGGAGTTGTATTCCTGGTCGAGCCCCTCATCGGTGGATTTGCGCGTGTAGACCGCGCAGCGCATACGGCGCTTCAGGACTTCACTCATCGATGAACTCCTTTTTTGGAGGCGGCCTTGGGTGTGGCTGACGGCTTGAGCCCGAAGAACAAGGGACCAGACCATCGTGTTCCGGTGATCTCCCTTGCAATCATGGAGAGGCTTGGGTACGTACGCCCCTGAAAGTCATATTGACCATCGGTGGTTACCACGACTCTATGAGTGACACCCTGGTGTTCCCGTGCCAACACCGTACCGGCGACCGGACGGTAATTGCGATCGCGCTTTTTATTCTGACCGGTTTCCAGGATGTTTTTGATGCGGCGGTTGTTCCGATCGATCAGGTTATGATCAACCTTGCGAAACTCGATTTCCTGCAGCCGATACGCTATGCGTCGCTCCAGAAACGGGCGGCTATGCGTCGGCGTATCTGCACAAAACAAGTGTCTCCACAACGCCCGGATCTCCGTCATGCCCAGGCTCGGCAATTGTGCAATCTGCGACACCACTGAGGGTGGCGTGACGTAGGGGTGGTTTTTTGGGTTCATGGAATCTCCTTTTTCCTCGGTGGGTTGGAGACCTGATGAACGCTTCCTTCTGGCGGAATAGCAAGTTCAAACTCGCTCTCTGCGGCCAGGTTTTCGGACTGCGTCACCCCGGCACTACGTAGACGTACCAGTCCGTTTGCCAACAGCGAGGCGATCTCGCGACGACGCTGCTCTGGGATCATTCGATCGGGTGGAATATGGCTGATTGCATACATGGGTATCGGTCCTCTCCGTCAAACTCGCTTGAATAGCAAATTGTCCGGGTGAACCGCCCTTGATGCCATGAGGGAATTTCGTAGGCGTTCGAAGTGTTGCTATCCGCTTCAAAGATACCCTGCCCTCAGCAAGATACGGTCGACCAATCAGAGTGTTATTGAGGATGTGACAGAACGGTTTTCAGGAACTGTTTGCCAACTGGGGTGCCAGATAACAAATCGACGATCTGCCCCTTGACTTGTTGGATATCCCGTCCGGCTTTTTCGGCGGCATGCAGCACCGTCGAGTATGCATCGAGCACATCGAGAACGGTGATGTCGTAACCGTGACCGAGCGCCAGCCATCGCAGTGCTGCAAGTCCGGAGGCCACAGCAAATTCAGGTTGACTCACGGCAAAGTCCCGCGCGGCGCGCACCAGCGTGCGTGGATCAGTCGGACTATTGTTGACCAGTTCAATGGCTACACCGAACAAACCAGCATCCTTTGCCGCAGCAAACCACTTGCCTTCGGCCCCAGGAGTGCTGTTGATCAAGTCACGCAAAATCTGTTCGGGTGCCACATTCGGGTATTTCCTGACGATGGCCCGAAATGTCGCCAGATTGGTTGCTCCCCGGTTGGCTTCAAGCGCATAACGCCGGTATGCCTCTTCAGCCATGCCCGATGACAGAAGAATGGCCTCGCAGGATTCGGCAATCTGCCAACCTGGATCATTCACCCCGCGCAACTGCTCGGCATAGCGCACCGCCTCAACTTTCTTCCCCATCGCAACCAGTGCTTTGACCCCCCACTGATGGTAGTGCCACCACCGGAACGGCGCACGACCCAGCAAAGTCAACAACTGTTCATGACGGCCAGCCGCGTAGAACGATGCAAGACAGGCGATCGTTCCTTTGAAAAATCCCCGACCAGATTCCTGAGGCACCCAAATATACTCAACCAGCGGTAAAAATTTGTCGGCCCACTTGGCAGCCATCTCCGGAGTGGCGCATAACTCTCCCCAGTATTCACCCAGCAACTCCAAGTAGGGAATCCCATCGTTTTCCAGGGCCTGCCAAAGCCGTTCCAGCCATTGCTGTCGAACATCTGGCTCAACATTGGCCTTGGCAATGATCGGTACCAAGGTATCGATGGCCCGGTTCACTGCCGAGCCCAGAGAACCAGACGAACTATCCACCTGCTCCAGCGCAGGTGAAAGTTTCTCCAGTAGCGTCACGGCACCCTCAGCCGCAACCACCGGCTCCTTGCGCGCAACCAGTTTGATTTCTGCGAGAGCCTCCTTAATGCGCTGGATCGGCGTATCCGATCGCCAGCCGAAAGCATGACGCCGAAACCGGGCACTGAACTGCCATTTATGTGCGCTCATGATGAAATGCCTCAGGCTGTGGTTTATCCATTACGGGCGAATCGATCAAAGGTATCCTCATCGACTTCATCATCATGCTGGGAGTCACTCCATTCAGCGTCGGGCATCAATAGTAGCGTCAGTATGTAATCGTACTGGCCCGCCCTTCGTGTCATTTCGGTAACCTGCATACTGGCGGGTTCACGTGGGAACCACTCCTGTGCCCTACCCGTCTGTTGATTTCCTGCGTCCCTGCCATTGTCACTATGTGCCAGCGCCTGGCGGGGTAACTCGATGGTGTTCTTACGCGTCGGAAAGTATGCACCAGATTTGAGTGCCGCCGTGTTCGACTTGGCCCACAGCATGTGATCGTCACGGCTGGCCACCAACACCGCGCGCTTGGTTAGAACTTCAAGACAGCGTAAGGCCGCAGCAGTCAACGAGACGCCATATCTGTCAGCACAATGCCCCAACAGATCGAAACTGATCTGTTGACCCTCGATCTGATGTCTGAAATCATCCAGGGGCATCAACAGCGTTGACGCAAAAAGATCCGCTTCGGCCTCAATATCCCGTCCGTTGTTGTCTCCCGTTCCGATGTCACCGTCCCCACACTCAAAAGTATCCCGTTGATGACGATGCAATAGGTAGTGACCAAACTCATGGGCAATCGTAAATCGTTTGCGACCCGCAGCCATAACCCCATCGTTGTATACGATAAGCCACTTTGACCGGGATTTGTTCGACTTGAGCATCCCGTCAAAATCATCGAGATGCTCACCCTGGATTTTATCAATTGGGGAATCCCTGAAACATTGCCGGGAATATTCCTGGGCCACCTCATCCACCTTGACTGGGAAACGCTGCGGACCCAACACCAGATTGAGCATTGAGGAAATTCGATTGGCCTCGGCCATGGGTTTTTTTGCAACCGTCATTCGTCATCCCATCCGTCGATGATTTTGCGAATCTTTTTCTTGTCCGCCTCGGACATGGCTCTGAACTTGCGAAATAACGCCTCATCAAGCACCGCCTCATCCGGTGTGGCCATAGATTTAGTGATCAAAAAGTCAGTAGTAACCTTGAGTGCTGCCGCAATCCTGCTGATCTTCTCAGCCGACGGTTTCGGATCGTCCTTGTTCTCCAGTTCCCAGATATAACTCTTGCTCGATTCCGTCAGTTCAGCCAGTTGTTCGAGACTGAGATTGTTTTGCTTGCGCAGTACGCGAATCTTTTCACCTAGGGGGGAAGACACTCATTTCTCCTATGTTGTCTGCATCTGTATAAAAATAATACCACTGGGCCGAACAAGATTGTACCTTCTTGACAAGTTACTAGCCGACCATCAATAATCTCAATCGTTCGGCAAACCGAACATAATCGGTCTTAAATCCCCAACAAGAAGACGGGGCCTGGGCTGGTGCCAACCCGATCAACACCTTGCAAATGGGGAATGTCAATGAACGATGCTGAAAATCTGTCTAAACTGCTCAGCCACATGGCTCCGGAAGTTTTCCGAACATTCATGGTGGACCAGTTCGACTTGGACATGCCGGAACTGGACAAAAAGCAGGGAAAGCAGGAACAGCGCGCCATCATGGAACCAGTTCTGTCGGCTTTGAAGGTGGGCGAACGCCAGAAGATCGAAGAAGTGGCCGAACGTATCGCCTTGCTCTCAGACGGTGCTGGCCAGGACGTCATCGAAGGCATCAGCCAGGAAATCTTCGACGGCAATAACAAGTCAGCATTTGGCGCTATCTCGAATCAGTATGAGCGTGCGTTATGGCTGCACCTGAATGAGCCTGCGCTTTTCGAGGAATCGCTAAATGCCCGCCAAGCTGACGTGTTCAGGCAAAGTATGTCTTGCTATTCCGGCTACATAGCCCCCAAGGACCTCACGGTGCTGGATGACGCGACCGCACACTCGGAATTTCATCAGGCCATTGCCCATCAACTGGGCCGCGCGAGAGATGCTGTTGCCGTTCAGGTATTCAAGCGGCTACGGCCTAACACACTCACGGGTGAAGACGTAAGTCTTTATCAAGTCAGCGTACATCACAATCGCCCACCCGAGATCATTGATCGCGTACAGGCCAGTGAACTCGTACCGCAGGAGGTGATCCGCGCAATCTCCTCGCACATCACCTATGAACCGGCCAACGGTCACTTGGAGGTGCTGTCCAAAGATACGGATGGCCGCGAGGCACTGGCACGGATCGTGGCGGATTCGCTGCTGCAGTCGCCCTTCACCGGGGACAAGATTCCTTTGAAGCAGTATGACTTCCAGAGTCTGGCTGCGCCTCGCAATTTCGATCTGTCCGGCGAAGCAGTCGAGTCTGTCAAGGTGATCGATCTTGGTTATACCCAGGACAACCACCGTTCCTTGCTGGTCAAAATTTGGCCCAAGGACGTCGATAACATTTACACCGCTGCCCGTTCATTGATTTCCCCATCGTTCGACTTTCGCAATCACCACATCACCTATGCAAAACTGTCAATCCGCATCAAGAAAGTGGGAAAAGAGCGGGCACGCACAATCGCCGTGATCCTGCGTGATGGCAACAAATGCAATATCAAGGTGAAACGTGAAAAGGACCGGGCACTCTGCGACCGTTTGCTGGCCAAGTGGCAGTTGGTGAAGGAAATCAGTGATGTCACAGAAGAACCTGAAGACGCCCTCGTTGCTTGATCTGATCGATCTCTTCGAACAGTCGAGCCACGCCGTTGGCGATGGCGCCGGCCAACGACTGCATGGTGTGCCCGGTTGGGACCTGCCGCACCGCCCGGCACTCTCCGACCGGGATCTTGCGCAGTGGACCGAGCGTATTGGTTATGCCGGTTGCTATCCGACAACCAGAGGTGACGAACGCGTGCCGGTTGAGGTCGAGGAAGACGATGACCTGGGACGCTATCGCTACCGGTGCCCGGAAACTTTTCGCACCAAATATGTCGCTGCCGATTCGGTGGCTGTGTATGCTGTCTCGGAGACCAAGTTTCTTAACTTTCTGGCCGACCTGCTTGAAATTCCACAGGCGCATCGACGCGGTATCACAGCACCAGCCATTGATGGCGTACTGTGGAATCTCGGCAAGATGCGCATTGGCAACGTACAGGTGGATGTATGGCTGGTGCGGGGGTTATCGTCATGCATCGAGCAGGTATTTTCCCATTTCCAGGCAGCCTCATTGCCCGATCAAGGATTGATTTTCACCACAGGTCAGTCCCTGCCTGGAATCGTGCCGCTGCCGCGAAGCTATCGCGTCATTCCAATCGCCAGCGTGCTGCTGGACCACTCAGTCAAACCGACTTTCGACATCGACCTGATCTACCGATTGCTGTTGGCCCCTACTGGACGCAATGAAAAAAAGTCGCTTCCGGTCCGCTTCGATCCATTCTCCAACACGCTGACCATCGCCACCAAGTCTGACAAACCATGGGCCATCAAAGGAAAAAAGCAGGCTATAGCGGTCAAGTATTTATTCGACCAGTTCACAAATGGACGTCAGTGGGTTCCTGCCCATGAAATCCTGAACGCCGTCTACGGCCCGCAGAAGACTGGTCGCAGCCAGCGTATTCAAAACATCTTCAGCGGCAACTTGGTCTGGGAGGACTACATCGCAAACGACGGCAACGGCCAGTACGGATTCAACCTGGACTGACCACGTACCGGTCGGATGCACCTCGCACAACCGCCTTCGGGCGGTTTTTTCTTTCTGGAGCCATTTTTTTCTTGTTTCGGCTGAGCCCGTACATCAGCCCGTACATGGCGATGGCTGACGCCCGTACATGCCGAGTCGGAAACTGACCTCACGTTTTCGCAATCACCTAAAGGAGACAAACGTGAGCATCAAACACCTTAACCAACGCCAACTGGCCGACCGTTGGGGCATCAGCGAAGCAAGCCTGGAACGCTGGCGCTCTGAAGGAATCGGGCCTGTCTTTCTAAAACTGCAAGGACGTGTGTTGTACCGCCTCGAGGACGTCGAAACCTACGAGTCCGAAAGCCTGCGCAAAAGCACATCCGAGCGCGCCGATGTGGGAGGTGTGGCATGAACCACCTCCCCCCCGATCAAGTGCTGGCCACACCCGCTGGGAAACTTGCCGAACAATCCAGCGAATCTCTATTTCATCTTAAAAACGATGCGGCTGACCTGCTGTCTGCGGCAAAAGCCATTGTCGAGCATGTGGATCATGCCCTGGATCTGAAGTATTCCGCGCGGGCAAAGGAACTACGGCTTGCTGCTGGCAAAGACACCGGCGTCGTGCACTTCGATGACGGTCATGTTCGCGTCACCGCCGATTTGTCCAAGAAAATCGACTGGGAACAGAAGCAGCTTGCAGAAATCGTGCGTCGCATCGCGTCCACTGGCGACGACCCCACCCAGTATGTCGAGATCACTTATCGCGTTTCAGAAGCCAAGTTTAGCGCCTGGCCAGAAACGTTGAAAAGCGCCTTCGCCTCTGCTCGCACCCTCAAGACCGGCAAACCCGGATTTCGCCTTGCATTAATTCAGGAGTAACCGCTATGTTCAAAAACCATACCCTGCTCGACCGATTGAAAAAACAACACCCCTACCAATTCGAATCACTGCCAGCGCTGATCCCGGCAAATGGAGCCGAGGTAGCCATTGAAGATGCCACCATAGACCAGATCGCCTTGGCGGTCATTGCTCTGGAAAACGAGATTTGCCCAGTCAGACAACGCATAAATGCCCTGCACGAACTTTATGAACTTGCCAGGAAACGCGGTGCGCTAGGCGCTCATTGCATTGGAGATACCTTCTCCAAGGAGGGGCAGCCATGAGTCTCCCCATCATCACTGCAGACCAGCGCCTGGCCGAAAAGCGCGGCGTCAAGGGAGTTCTCGTTGGCAAAAGCGGTCTTGGGAAGACCTCGCAACTCTGGACCTTGAACGCTACAGTAACCCTGTTCTTCGACCTCGAGGCCGGCGACCTCGCCGTCGAGGGCTGGGCGGGCGACACGATCCGCCCCCGCACTTGGCAGGAATGCCGCGATTTTGCGGTGTTCATTGGTGGCCCTAACCCGGCACTGCGCGAGGACCAGTCCTACAGCCAGGCTCACTTCGACGCGGTCTGCGCGCGCTTTGGCGACCTGTCGGTTCTGGATAAGTACGAGACCGTCTTCGTCGACTCGATCACCGTGGCCGGGCGCTTGTGCCTGCAATGGTGCAAGGGCCAACCACAGGCGTACTCCGAGAAAACCGGCAAACCCGATAGCCGTGGTGCCTACGGTTTGATGGGCCAGGAAATGATCGGCTGGCTGACCCACCTGCAGCATACCCGCCGCAAGAACGTCTGGTTCGTCGGCATTTTGAACGAGGCTCTGGACGACTTCAACCGTCGGGTGTTTTCGCTGCAGATCGACGGCTCCAAGACCGGTCTTGAGTTGCCGGGCATCGTGGATGAGGTCGTCACCCTGGCCGAACTGAAGGCCGATGACGGCACCAGTTACCGCGCCTTTGTCTGCCACACGCTGAACGCCTGGGGCTTCCCCGCCAAAGATCGCTCCGGTCGCCTCGACCTCATCGAGGAGCCCCATCTCGGCCGCCTGATGGAAAAGATCGCCGGCCCTGCAAAGCCTGCCACCGAGCGACTCGATTTCGCACGCCCAGTACCCGTTTCCACCCCCGAATCCATTTCGACTCAGGAGTCCTGATCATGACCTACTTCGATTTCAATTCTGCTTCCGAACAGACCTCTTTCGACCCGATCCCCAAGGGCACACTGGTACCGGTGCGCATGACCATCAAACCCGGGGGTTTTGACGACGCATCCCAAGGTTGGACTGGCGGCTATGCCACGCGCAACGACAATACCGGTTCTGTTTACCTGAACTGCGAGTTTGTCGTGACAAACGGAGAATTCGCCCGTCGCAAAATGTGGTCGCTCATCGGCCTGCACAGCCCCAAGGGGCCAGAGTGGGCCAACATGGGCCGGACTTTCGTCAAGGCGATCCTCAACTCGGCGCGTGGTGTTCACCCCAATGATGGCAGTCCTGTCGCACAGAACGCGCGCCGCATCAGTGGATTCGCTGATCTCGATGGCATCGAGTTTCTCGGCAAGGTCGACTGGGACAAGGACCAAAACGGCCAGGACAAGAACGTCATCAAATCAGCCATTCAGCCGGATCACAAGGAATACGCCGCCCTGATGGGGCAGCCAGTGCGCATGCCCAGCCATGTGCACTCTGCACCGCAGAACGCCACGCCATCTTTGCCGGCGGTCCCCACCCGTCCCGCATGGGCACAATAAGGAGAACCTCCGATGATGCTGCGTCCACGGCAACGGGAATTCGTCACCCGCTGCGTTACGGCCTTGAAGGCCCACGGCAACACCCTCGGCGTGGCACCGACCGGTGCAGGCAAGACCATTTGCCTGTCCGGCACGGCCGGGGAATTTCTTCAACATCCAGATGCCAAGGTGTGCGTCCTGGCCCACCGGGATGAATTGACCGCGCAAAACCGCGCCAAGTTTGGTCGGGTCAATCCGAAAGTCAGCACCTCCGTGTTCGATGCCCACCAGAAGTCCTGGTCGGGTCAGGCCACCTTTGCCATGGTGCAAACCTTGGCTCGCAACCTTGAGCAGATGCCGACTCTGGACATGTTGGTGATCGACGAGGCCCACCACTGCGCGGCGCCGACGTATCGGCTGGTCATTGATTCCGTTCTCGCCAAGAACCCGCATGCGCTGATCTATGGCGTGACCGCCACGCCGAATCGCGGTGACGGCAAAGGTCTGCGGGAGGTGTTCTCCAATGTCGCCGACCAGATCCGGCTGGGCGAACTGATCCGTTCCGGTCATCTGGTGTCGCCACGCACCTTTGTGGTCGATGTTGGCACCCGCGACGCGCTCGATGGTGTTCGAAAACTGACCGACGACTACGACATGAATGCCGTGGCATCTATCATGAACACCACGCCAGTCAATGCTGCCGTCGTGCAGCACTGGCAGGAACACGCTGCTCGGCGCAAGACCATTGCGTTCGCAGCCACGGTTGATCACGCCCATGCCGTCTGCCATGCCTTCAATGCGGCAGGGGTTCGCGCCGCAGTCGTTCACGGCGAGATGACGCCTGCCGAACGTCAGGCCACTCTGGCGTCCTATGAAACCGATGACGTGATGGTGCTGGTAAATGTCGCTGTGCTGACGGAGGGCTACGACTACACCCCGACCTCATGCATCGTGCTGCTGCGGCCGAGTTCCTACAAATCGACCCTGATCCAGATGGTCGGGCGCGGTCTGCGCGTGGTTGACCCCGCTGAACACCCGGGCGTCATCAAGACGGATTGCGTGGTGCTGGACTTCGGCACGGCATCCTTGCGCCACGGCAGTCTGGAGCAGGAAGTCGATCTGGATGGCTTCGCCGGTGGCGGCGAGGCACCGACCAAACACTGCCCGCAGTGTGATGCAGAAGTGCCGATGGCCAGTCGCGAGTGTCCGCTCTGTGGCCACAACTTTGCCAAGCAGGTCGAGGAGATGCGCCATCAGATCAGCGATTTCGTGATGACCGAAATCGACTTGCTCAAGCGTTCCAACTTTGCCTGGTGCGATCTCTTCGGCGACGACTGCGCCCTGCTGGCTACAGGCTTCAAGGCCTGGGCGGGGGTCTTCTTCCTGAACGGACATTGGTATGCGGTGGGTGGCGCTGAAAAACTGCCTGCCCACTTGCTGGGTGTCGGTGAACGCACAGTATGCCTCGCCCAAGCCAACGACTGGCTCAATAAGCAGGAAATCGACGATGCCGCCCACAAGACCCGTCGCTGGCTGCAGGAGTCACCCACGCCCGTGCAACTGCGCTACCTGCCTGCGCCACTGCGGGCGGATTTCAGCCTGACACGCTATCAGGCCTCGGCGCTGCTGACCTTCCAGTTCAACAAGGCGGCCATCCAGCGCCTGGTGACGACTACCAACGATGCGGTGATGACCGAACTTCTGGAGACTGCGTGAAATGTGCTGTGTGTTCCCGCCAAGCCAACGGTCTGGGGTATTTCAACCTGCGCATGCGACGCTCCGATCCCCGTCGCTACAGCGATCACTGGGTGTTCTGCTCTATGCGTTGCCAGAGCGCCTTCTCCAACCCGATGAATCGCCTGACTCAGTTTCAGGAGGACGCCGTGATTGATCCCAGTGACATGGAACTTGCTGCCATGCGATCCACACTCGCTCCGTTGGGTGAGTACGTCGCCTCCATCGGCATGGATCGCCCTCTGGCCGATTACGGCAAGGACGAGGTCCTGCGCCTCGTGGAGGTCGTGGTCGACGCCTATCAGGCCCACATGCTCGCCGAGCACGAACGCATGGTCGAGCGCGACCGCGCTTTCTTTGAACAAATCGCCAGCCGCAAGGCAGTTGCCTCGACCGGTGGCAACCACCACAGGATACCTTTTTGATGATTGACCTGAACCATCAACCAAAATTTCATGAGCAGGTGTCGGCGCTTTTAGATGCCGCCCTGCAAGCGGAGCGCAGTCAGCAGGCTCGTCGACGCTATCTAGGCGCCTCACGACTGGGCATTGCCTGCGAGCGCGCTCTGCAATACGAATACGTCGATGCGCCGATGGACAACGGTGCCGAGTTGCCCGGCCGGACCTTGAAGATATTTGAAGTCGGCCACGTCATGGAGGACCTTGCGATTCGCTGGCTGCGCCTGGCCGGATTCGACCTGTACACTCAAAAGACCAGCGGCGGTCAGTTCGGCTTTTCTGTCGCGGGTGGTCGCATCCAGGGTCACGTCGATGGCGTGCTGAACGGTGGCCCAGCCGAGCTTGGCATGACTTATCCCGCCCTTTGGGAGTGCAAGACCATGAATGACAAGTCCTGGCGGGACACGGTCAAGCACGGCGTCAGCAAATCCAAGCCAATTTATGCAGCGCAGTTGGCCGTCTATCAGGCCTACATGGAAGTTGCCATTCCAGGCATATCGCGCAACCCTGCGTTGTTCACCGCCATCAACAAGGATTCCGAGGAAATCTGGTTCGAGCAGGTAGCCTTTGATGGCGGTCTGGCGCAACGAATGTCCGATCGCGCGGTTCGTGTCATCACGGCGACGGACAGCCAGGAGTTGTTGCCACGCCATGCAACTACCCCGACCCATTTCGAGTGCAAGTTCTGCCCCTGGCAGGACCGCTGCTGGGGTTCGACATGATGGCCGACAACATCATCTGGCACGATTTCAACGATGCCTCCGAGCAGCGCGACGACCTGTCCTCCGACACCGACGCGCTGCGCACAGGGCTTCTGGACCGGCTCGAGGCTGTCCTCCACTACCTGTTTCCGCAGGGACGCATCCGGGGTGGCAAGTTCTATGTCGGCAATGTGGATGGTAACCCTGGCAAGAGTCTGGTGGTTGAGCTAGACGGACCACGGCGCGGCCTCTGGAAGGACTTTTCCACCGACGAAGGCGGCGACGTCATCGATCTTTGGGCGCTTTCTCAAGGTCTGTCGGCAAGGCATGACTTCCCGCGCCTGGCCAACGGGATCCGCCAATGGCTGTGCGTGGCATCGCCGGCGCAGACAGTGACTCGTCGCGAAGGCCGCTCCGTGCTGGTTGATGAGTTGGGTCCCTACACCGCCAAGTGGGACTACCTGGCCGCTGATGGCAGTCTGATTGCCTGCGTGTATCGCTACGATCCACCCGGGCGCAAAAAGGAGTTTCGGCCGTGGGATGCCAAACGGCGCAAGATGGCGCCGCCCGATCCCAGGCCTTTGTTCAACCAACCTGGCATTGCCAATGCCGATCGGGTGATTCTGGTTGAAGGTGAAAAGTGCGCGCAGGCATTGATCGACGCAGGCCATTGCGCGACCACCGCGATGCACGGTGCCAACGCGCCCATCGACAAGACCGACTGGTCATCCCTGCAGGGCAAGCATGTCCTGATTTGGCCCGATCGCGACAAACCTGGCTGGGAGTACGCGATGAATGCCGCCGAGGCGGTCATGGCAGCGGGTGTCCAGCATTGCGCGGTGTTGATGCCGCCGGACAACCCGACGGCGGACGCGCCCCATGGCGCTGCGGATGGATGGGATGCAGCCGATGCGCTTGCGGAAGGCTTTGATGTACGGGGGTTCATTGCCAATGGTGAGCGCATTCATTTCCAGCAGTCGACGGCAGACTCCACGCAGGCGGCAGATCCCACCGAGCAATCGGTCTGGGCCACCGAAGACGCGCTGGCGCTGACCTTCTCGGGTCGATATGCCCAAGACTGGCGCTATGTCGCCCTGTGGGGCAAATGGGTGTTCTGGACCGGTAAGCGCTGGCAAACCGAGGAGACGCTGGCCGCGCACCACCTGATGCGGCAGATCTGTCGCGAGGCAGCACTCAAGGCCGAGTCGCACCGAGTCGCCGCAAAACTTGCCAGCAGTGGCGCGGTGGCTGGACTCGAGCGGCTCGCACGTTCTGACCGTCGGCACGCCGCCACCGCTGACGAGTGGGATGCCGACCCCTGGCTGCTCAACACGCCGGGCGGCATGGTGAATCTCAAGAACGGCGTCTTGCGTTCGCACGATCGTCTGGATCGGCTGACCAAGATCACAACCGCCACGCCTGCGGGGGATTGCCCAACATGGCGTCAGTTCCTCAACGAGGTCACGGGCGGTGATCAGGCCCTGCAAGCCTATCTCGCCCGTATGGCGGGGTATGCCCTGACCGGATCGACACGCGAGCACGCACTGTTCTTTCTCTATGGCACGGGCGCCAACGGCAAATCGGTGTTTGTGAACACCTTGGCCACCATCCTCGGCGATTACGCGACCAACGCTCCCATGGACACCTTCATGGAAACCCGTACGGACCGGCATCCGACAGACATGGCTAGCTTGCGGGGCGCCAGGTTTGTCTCCGCCATCGAAACCGAGCAAGGGCGGCGCTGGGCCGAGTCCAAGGTCAAGAGTCTGACCGGTGGCGACAAAATATCCGCCCGCTTCATGCGCCAGGATTTTTTCGAGTTCTTGCCACAATTCAAGTTGATCGTGGCCGGCAATCACAAGCCTGCGATTCGCAACATCGACGAAGCGATGAAGCGTCGCCTGCATCTGATCCCGTTCACGGTCACCGTCCCCTCAGAAAGACGAGACAAGCACCTGCAGCAAAAGCTCCTGGCTGAACGGGATGGCATCCTGGCTTGGGCGGTTCAGGGCTGTCTGGAATGGCAGCGCTTGAGTCGGCTCGATCCGCCCCAGCAGGTGCTTGACGCTACCGACGAGTACTTCGAAGAAGAGGATGCCATTGGCGAGTTTCTGGACGAGGACTGCCAGCAGTCGCCCGTGGCGCGCGAAGCAATTTCCGCGATCTACCAGCGCTGGCGGGAGCGTGCCGAGCGGCGTGGCGAGTACGTAGGCACCAGCCGCTGGCTCATCCAGCAACTCATTAACCGTGGGTTTTCGCGCACACGCCTGCACGGCGGGGCAAAAGCCCTGTCGGGACTCTCGCTCAAACCTCGCGATCCGGGTGGCTACATGCCCTATCGCAATGACTGATCTGAATGGGTGACCGAAAGTGACCGGCATATCGTTATCTCTCTATACGTGTGCGCGCAGGCGCGAGCAGATAACGAGAAACGGGTCACCTTCGGTCACCTGATGCCAAAAACGCATGGAGTGACCAATGAACACAATGACCATCCTCGTCCTCGACTTGGGCACCACCACCGGCTGGGCACTGCTCGGGCGCGACGGTTCCATCACCAGCGGCTCGGAGTCCTTCAAGCCACAGCGCTTTGAGGGTGGCGGTATGCGCTACCTGCGCTTCAAGCGCTGGCTCACCGAAGTCAAACAGGCGGCTGGAGACATCGATGCCGTGTACTTCGAGGAAGTCCGGCGCCATGTGGGTGTCGATGCTGCCCACGCCTATGGCGGCTTCATGGCCCATCTGACGGCCTGGTGCGAACACCACCAGATCCCGTACCAGGGTGTCCCGGTCGGCACGATCAAGAAACACGCGACCGGCAAAGGCAATGCCAGCAAGGACGAGATGATCACCGCCATGCAAGCCAATGGCCACCCCGTCACCGACGACAACGAAGCCGATGCCCTGGCGATCCTGCACTGGGCCATCGAAACACAGGAGGTGTGACATGAAGATCCCGGTACCGCGATATCACTCGCCTCTTGGCCGATTTCAGGCTCAAACTACCGACCTCGAGGCCATCAAGGAAGAAGGCTGGCAGGACCAGCACATCCTGGTGGTATCTGAGAACGACAAGCGACTTGATTTCATCGAACGCGAATTTGTGCGCCAGCTTGGCGAACGTCTTTATGGAAGGAAACGCCATGGCTAAGTGGACGATCGATGATGTTGCCTTGCGCTTTAGCCAGGCGGCCGATGTGGCGCGGCGTTTACCAGCAGTTCGTGTCCAAGGCTATTTCAATTGCTGGCCGAAAATCAAACGTGGCGAGCATGAAAATCTCGGAACTGATGATCGTCCACCGATATATTTCCCACCCAGCCCGGATTCTGTCGAAAAGATGCTGGAAGCGATGCACTGGGTCTTGTGGCTCGAGGAAGAGCAGCGACACTTGGTATGGATGCGGGCAAAACGCTATGGTTGGCGAGAGATCACCCTACGCTTTGCTTGTAATCGTTCGACCGCATGGCGGCACTGGCAGCAGGCTCTTGCCAAGGTGGCGTTGCACCTCAATCAGGAGGATTGATCATGAAATTGCATGAAATTGCCAAGCGTTTCCAAACCCATCGGAAACATGCGTAAGGATGCGGGTTCGACCACAAATCCGCGATGCAACAAATCGGCGAGATTCGTGTAGTATTTCCGCTATGATCTGGACAGAGATGCGACCAGAGACAGCAGCGTAGGACCGACCCGAATCTTCACCCGCCCGGCAAATGCCCCGGCGGGTTTTTTATTGCCCGAGTGCCCACATGACCCACCTCCACATCGAATACCGTCCTGCCGAGTCACTGACCCATTTCGCCAGGAATGCGCGCACTCACACGGAAGAGCAGATCACCCAGATTGCCTCAAGCATCCGGGAATTCGGATTCAACAACCCAATCCTGGTCGATGGCCAACATGGCATCATCGCAGGCCACGGCAGGTTGCTCGCCGCCCAGAAACTCAATATGACTCAATTGCCAGTCATTGAACTGGCCCACCTGACGGAAATTCAGAAACGCGCCTTCATTCTGGCCGAGAACAAACTCGCTGAAAACGCCGGATGGGATCATGAACTACTCGCGCTGGAACTGGCCGATCTGGAAGCGGCTGGTGTCGACCTGGATCTGACCGGATTCGAAGCCAGCGAAATCGAGTCCATGCTGGCCAAGGCTGGCGAAGAAATGGGCACATCGTCAGACGAACCTGCCGACGAAATCCCCGAAACTCCCGTCAAGGCCGTTTCCCGCACAGGGGACATCTGGCAGTTGGGCAAACACCGCCTGATCTGCGGCGATGCGGCCGACCCCGATGTGATTACGGCACTGATGGCAGGACAACACGCAGAACTCTGTTTTACCTCGCCCCCCTATGGCAATCAACGAGATTACACTACCTGCGGAATCGGGGATTGGAACACCCTGATGCAGGGTGTGTTCGCGCAGCTTCCCATGTCTGCCGATGGTCAGGTGCTGGTGAACCTGGGCCTGATCCACCGCGACAACGAAGTCGTTCCGTATTGGGACCAGTGGCTGACATGGATGCAAAGGCAGAACTGGCGTCGCTTTGCCTGGTATGTGTGGGATCAGGGATCGGGAATGCCCGGCGATTGGGCCGGCCGATTCGCGCCGAGTTTCGAGTTCGTTTTCCACTTCAACAAGCAGTCGCGCAAACCCAACAAGATCGTGCCCTGCAAAAGCGCGGGGGAACATTCTCATGGGAGCGCTGCCGGATCATCGGCGACTGGCATGCGCAAGAAGAACGGCGATGTCGGCGCCTGGACGCACTCAGGCATGCCGACTCAGGACACGCGGATCCCAGACTCGATGATTCGCATCACGCGCCATGCCGGTGGCATCGGTGATGGGATCAGTCACCCGGCAGTGTTCCCGGTGGCGTTGCCCGTACACATCATGGAAGCCTTCACTAATCCAGGTGACGCAGTATTCGACCCTTTCAGCGGTTCCGGAACATCACTGCTCGCCGCCCAACGATCAGGACGGCACGGTTATGCAGTGGAAATCGCTCCAGAGTATGTGGATGTGGCGATCCAGCGCTTCCAGCAGAACTACGCAGATGTGACGATCACCCTGGAATCAACCGGCCAAACCTTCGAGGAAGTTCAGGCTGAACGGAATACCTCTGAGGTGGTCCATGGCTGAATTGCAAATCGAGCACTGGCCCACCGAAAAACTGATCGACTACGCAAGAAATCCCCGCAAGAACGACCATGCGGTCGACCTGATGGCCTCTGTCATCACCGAGTTCGGTTTCCGCATTCCGGTTGTCGCCAAAAGCACCGGGGAATTGGTGGATGGTCACCTGCGCCTCAAAGCGGCCCGTAAAATGGGACTCGCCACGGTACCGGTAGTCTTGGCCGACGATCTGACGCCTGCTCAGATCAAGGCATTTCGGTTGCTTGCCAACCGCTCTGCTACTTGGGCCGAGTGGGACGACGAACTGCTGGGCCTGGAGTTGGCCGAGTTGCAAGAAGCCGGGTTTGATCTGGATCTCACCGGATTCTCCCCCGAAGAATGGGATGCCCTGATGGTAGAGGAGGAATCTGACAATGCTGGCCTCACGGACGAAGATGCGGTCCCGGAAGTCTCGGAAAACCCCATTTCCCAACTGGGCGATCTCTGGCTGCTGGGCGAGCACAAACTGCTGTGCGGCGATGCCACGAAAGATGATGCCTATAAGACTCTGCTTCGCGACGAACTGGTGGACATGAGTTTCACCGACCCCCCGTACAATGTAAATTATGCCAATTCTGCCAAGGACAAACTGCGCGGCAAGAACCGCCCGATCCTCAACGACAACCTGGGTGAAGATTTCCATGCTTTCCTGGAGGCGGCCTGCCGGAACATTCTGACCGTGACCAAGGGTGCGGTGTACATCGCCATGAGTTCCTCGGAACTCGATACCCTGCAATCCGCATTCCGTACTGCCGGCGGCAAATGGTCGACCTTCATCATCTGGGCCAAGAACACCTTCACCCTGGGCCGCGCCGATTACCAGCGTCAGTACGAACCGATCCTCTATGGCTGGCGCAATGGTACCGATCACTACTGGTGTGGTGCCCGCGATCAGGGTGACGTGTGGCAGATCAAGAAGCCGCAGAAAAACGATTTGCATCCTTGCCTATGCCCGGGCACAGAGGTGTTAACGGAGAACGGTTGGCGAGTCATCGAATCGTTGGTCGACGGTGATTGCGTCCTGGCGGCAGACGGTGTGTTTCGCTCAGTGGAATTAGTGTCGTCTCATTTTATTGAAAAGTGTGTATTCCGGCTTGCTGTTTCGGGTGTTGAGAGTGCAGTCGATGCCACCGACAACCACCCATTTCTCGTTCTACGTGACGGCGAATTAGCGTGGATCGAGGCTTCTAAAATCGTTGTAGGGGATGAGATATGCTCACCAAAAAAGGTTATATCCGAAATTGGTACGGCGACAGGCAACGAATGGAACACGACTTCGTCTGGGAACGAAATTTCGGAGCCATCCCGGACGGACATTGCGTCCATCATATCGACCACGACAAGCAAAACAATCACATTTCAAACCTACAACTTGTCACCCACCTTGAGCACAAGCGGATTCACTCCGGTTGCCACCTCCGCGATGGCGTTTGGTGGAAGTCCTGCAGCGCTTGCGGATCACTTAAACCTGTTACTCCAGAACACTGGTATCTCAGCGCAAAAGGATGGCCTTATGGATGGGGCTGCCGACCCTGCCACGTCAGAAAAGTCGTACAGTTTCGTTCTGCGAAGCGTAAGCAGCCTCGAGAAAATAAACTACTCGGGGTTGGTATGGAACTTGTCAGTGAAGGACAGCCCTACGTTTGAAACGCGCATTGGCATGTCTCATAACACCATGAAGCCGGTGGAACTCGTGGAACGCGCAATCCGCAACAGCAGCAAAACCCGCGACATCGTGCTGGATCCCTTCGGCGGATCAGGTACTACCCTGATTGCCTGTGAGAAGTCCGGGCGGCGGGCGCGGCTGATCGAACTTGATCCGAAGTATGTCGACGTGATCGTCCGGCGTTGGCAGAACTGGAGCGGCAAGCAGGCCACCCGGTTATCCGACGGGGCAGACTTCGAAACGGCGCGAAAGCAGTAACCGAACAGCAGGGCCGGAGAGAATCAGTTAAACGGGCGCCATTTCAAAATCAATGTACCTATGGAGGATGACCGGCGGTTTCCCGTCTGTAAACGTGACTTCGCAAGTGGCTAGAAATGTCCCCCATGCTGACGTAGTGATGCCGATAAAGCCTCCGTCGTTAATGACCGAGACCATATTCGGCCTCCAAGATGAACCAAGATCAAACGTGGCGTCTTTGATGTCCACGAGTCCTTGTTTATACGGAGAATGGGGGTCGCCGGTACGGTGACGCATAATGAAAATCGTTACGTCAAATTGCATTCCTGGGATTGTTGAGTGCTTGTAAATGTGCGCAAGAAAAAGGCCGTCCACTTCCTTTCCGTCGACCCGTTTCCCGCCGACCCGCTCATATTCCTTGTCGCGTTCGATGCTCAATGATTTAACGTCAGGCTGAATCGCCGCCCCGCCCACAACAAAGCCTTTATCCCGCGTGCTGGCCCTGACCGCAAGCTTCGGTGTGCCCGCTGCTGGAGGAGGTCCGATGTACTTGGTGCCAGGTTTCTGGATATCAAACTCAGCCCCAAGAAATTTGGCTTTAGTAATGTAGCCGCCAGTGACAAGAGCGAGAAGTATTGGCAGCAGAGAAATCCAAATCCACTGGGCCGGGAGCGCGAGGACAGATGCACCTATCAGTTGGAGCACGCCGAACACTGCAAGCATGGCAAGAGAAATGACGCAGGCCCAAAATAGCGGTGCCTTCCTAATCTCATTGATCCACACATCCTTCATAGCGACCCCTCTCTTGCTCGCATGATCTGAGAGGTTAACAGACTCTCCGCTTATTGGCCTGCTCAATTTCTTGCGTCCAGTCCTAACGATGGGCTCAGACAATGCGGTAGATGCGTCGATCACCTACTTTGACCGAGGTGATAACAAGCCCAAGTTTCTTCTTGAACGCGCCAGCAAAGGTGCCGCGCACGGTGTGTGCCTGCCACCCGGTGGTCTCACAGATCTGGGTGATGGTCGCTCCCTCAGGGCGCTTCAACATCGCGATCACCAGGGCCTGCTTGCTGTTCTCGCGGGTGCGGGAGATTTTGATTGGTTTATCCTGGGCCTGTTCTGCCGATGCAATGACCTCGGTGAGCGCTTCGGCAGTAACTGCCCATTTGCGAGGCACACCCAAGGCATCGTAGCCTTCGGCAGCGATGAACCAGTCACCATTAAGCGGAGTGATCAGGGCGCGGTTGAACATCCCGTCGAGCACCTTCTTGCGGGCACCGCCCTTGATGTTGTCGGGAAACCAGACGATCTTTCCCTCGCTGTGGTTGTGGGCGCAGGCCAGAATGGCGTGTTGTGCCGGGGTGAGTCCAGTTTTCATGGTGATTCTCCTGTAGGTGTTACTTGCCAGCCACGTTGAGTTTTTTATTCAAGATCGTTATTTCTAGGATTTGGTCCAGGAGTTCTTGCACCCGGTTCAGATCACCCACATGGCCCCAGTGGATTACGTCGGGGTTGTGGCCAAAGTGTTCATTGGCCTGCTGCTGCAATTGGGCAATCTTGTTCTGGATGTCTGCGGCTTTGGTGATGTAGGTGTCAATGGCGTTGGGCCTGGTAGTCATTATGTTTCTCCTGTGTGGGGGTAGATGACATCCCTATGAATGCTTCATTTACGGAATCAATCAAGTTATTTCCGCAAGACTTTTGAACGAGTCGTTTTCTCGGCTACCGCATCCATCGCTTCCTGCAAAAGTTTGCGGATCCGCTCGAGGTCGCCCACATCGTCCCAAGTTGCATTGTCTTCATCGATACCAAACCCTTCTGCTCTCATCGTCTTCATTTTGCAGAGCAAAGTCAGGATCTGTCCCGACTTGATGATGAAATGGTCAGTGACATGTTGTTGTGTAAAGACTTGCTTCATGGTGCTCTCCTCGGTGGGTTGTGTTAGAACCATTAACGCTTCACTTCCGGAATCAATCAAGTTGTTTTTGAAGGATTTTTGATCTACTTCGCACCGTGCCTAGACGCGCCCCAACTCCCTGCAGATACCCAAGATGTCCGATGCTATTGGAGATCCCCGGGTATTGTGCTGAGCATCAAAAACGGAACCGAGTCCGGGTGGATGAAAGGCGCGGCAGCGCCGCCTCCAGGGGCTACGGCGCGCGCTGGAGACAGGCACGGGCAATGTTCCTGGCAGCGCACCCGCTGTGCGCCCTGTGCCAACGTGATGGGTGTGTCATGCCAGCCACGGTGGTGGATCACGTCATCCCGCACCAGGGCGATCAGGCGCTGTTTTGGGACGAGTCGAACTGGCAGGCGCTGTGCAAGCGCTGTCATGACGCCAAGACGGCGCGGGAGGACGGCGGGTTTGGCAATCCAGGCAACCGGTAGGCCGGTCAAATCCTTGTAACCTTTCCGCACGGGACCGCGCGCCTGCCCAAATTTTTGTTTCCGCGAAATTCATGACCCCCTATCGGCGACCTTGATAGATAAGGATATTTATGGAAACACAAGCAAATAGTTTCACGCCGCAGCCCATCGGCGAGGTTGGAAACGCCTCGTGATGACAGCAGAGGACATTGCCAGCATGGCGGTCACCGAAGATAACCTGAGGCAGTTGCGCCTCAACGAACATGACCCGACGGTAATGCTGTCGGGGCAGATGGATCAGGAACATTCCCATGGCGACCCGAGGGCGCAAACCAACCCCGATTGAACTGAAACTGTTGCGTGGCAATCCCGGCAAACGCCCGCTCAAGGCGAACGCACAGGTGACTCAGCAGGAAGAGGCTGCCCTCACCGATGATCCGCCCGCCATGCTGCTGGAAGAGGCTCAACCCTATTGGGATTACGCGATTCTTCACGCACCCCGCAACCTGCTCAAGAAACTCGATGTCTATCTCCTGGCTGCATGGTGTAACGCCGCCGCGCGGTATGAACACAACATGCGGCTTGCGGCCAAGTCGGATGTGATTCCGGTACGAGGGGCAAAACTGGCGGGTCTGGATACCAAAGACCGACCGATCATGCACAATCCGTTTTCCGCAGCGGCGCGCTCGTATCTCAAGGACATGACGCTACTGGCCAGCGAGTTGGGCTTCACGCCGACCTCGCGCGCACGACTCGGAGCGATGGAAACCGGATCGGAACCGGAAAGCCCATGGCTTCACTTGGGGCGCGCCTGATATGCCAGAACAGGACTACGCCGGAATTGCCCGGCAGTATGCACGAGAGGTCATCTCAGGTCGCATTCCGGCCTGCCGCTGGGTGCGTCTCACCTGCCAGCGTCAACAAAATGATTTGGCACGATTCAAGGGTAAAGGAAGCATCTACCGGTTCAATCCCGTCCTGACGGATGCCGGCGGCTTGCGCTACCGTCCAGCGGACCGGGTCTGTGCCTTCATGGAACGGCTCTGCCATATCAAGGGGCCGCTGGCCGGCCTGCCGATCCATCTTGAATCTTGGCAGGTGTTCATCCTGACCACAGTGTTCGGCTGGGTCAAAACCGATGGTAAACGACGCTTTCGGCGTTCGTATGTGGAGGTACCGAGGGGGAACGCGAAATCCACGATCTCCTCGGCGGTCGCCCTCTACATGCTGTCTGCCGATGGCGAGGGAGGTGCCGAGGCCTATTCTCTGGCCACCACCCGCGACCAGGCGCGGATTGTTTTCGGTGATGCCCAGACCATGGTTCGACGTGATCGCGCCATGCGCGAGGCTTTTGGCATCGAGGTCAACGCCCACAATATCAGCATTGCGCGCACCGGCTCCAAGTTCGAGGCGCTCTCCGCCGAGGGCTCCACGCTGGATGGCCTGAACATCCACTTCGGCTGCGTGGACGAACTGCACGCCCACAAGACCCGCACCGTCTATGATGTGGTGGAAACCGGCACCGGCAAGCGCGACAACTCGCTCCTGTGGGTGATCACCACTGCCGGGAGCAACCGCGCGGGAATCTGTTATGAGGCCCGTACCTTTGTCACCCGGTTGCTGGAAGGCGTGCTCATGGATGAGTCCCAGTTCGGGATCATCTATGGATTGGATGACACCGATGACTGGACCAGCGAGGCGGCCCTCATCAAGGCCAACCCCAACTGGGGAATCTCGGTGCGCCCCGAGGTGCTCCTGCCCTTGCAGGCCAAGGCCATGCAACTGCCTTCTGCGGTCAACAATTTCAAGACCAAGCATCTCAACGAATGGGTCAACGCCGATACCGCCTGGATGGACATGCGCGCCTGGGAGGCCTGTGCGGACACCATCATCACCGAAGACGATTTCGCCGGCGAGGAGTGTTACATCGCGCTCGACCTGGCCTCCAAGGTGGACATCGCCGCCAAGGCCAAACTGTTCCGGCGTGATGGCAAGTTCTACGCCTTCATGACCTATTACCTGCCCGAATCAGCCGTTGACGAGGGGCGCAACAGCCAGTATTCCGGGTGGGCACGACAGGGACTCTTGACTGTGACACCGGGCAATGTCACGGATTTCGACCAGATCGAGGCTGAGTTACTGGCCGATGCCAGCCGCTTCCAGATCGTGGAGGTACCCTTCGATCCCTTTCAGGCGACCCAACTGTCCAGCCACATGCTGGCAGAAGGCTTACCCATGGTGGAAATGCGCCCCACGGTGCTCAACTTCTCGGAACCCATGAAAGAACTGGAGGCCCTGGTGCTGCAAAAACGCTTCATTCACAACGGCGACCCGATTTTGAGTTGGATGATCTCCAATGTGGTGTGCCACCGGGACCAGAAGGACAATATCTATCCCAGGAAGGAACGGGAGGAGAACAAGATCGACGGGGTGGTGGCCCTCATCATGGCCCTGGGCCGGATCATGATGCCGGGCAATGCGGACCACCCAATCCTGGGGGATGACTATGCCCTGATGGTGGTGTGATGGGCTTGTGGAATTGGCTCCGAGGCCGACAGGCGAGTGACCGTTCGCCTTGGGGAAATTTTTGGTTCGAGCCGGTGGGCGTGCATACCACGGCAGGCATACGGGTCACAGCGGACAATGCCCTGCAACTCTCGGCCGTGTTTGCGTGCGTGCGCATCATTTCGAGCCAGTTCGCAAGCCTGCCCTTTCGCCTGTACCAGCACCGTCCTGATGGCAGGAAAGACCGCGTCACGGATCACCCCATCTATCGACTGCTCGCCAAGCGCCCCAATCAATACCAGAACGCCTTCGAATGGCGCGAGATGATGGCAGGTCACCTGGTGCTTCGGGGCAATGCCTTCAACCAGATCGTGGCCAACCGCCAGGGTGAGATCACGACGCTCGTGCCCCTACACCCTGATCGGGTCACCATCGATCTATTGTCCAACGGCGATTATCGCTACCGATACAGTACGCTCACCGGGACGGAGCAGATTTACCCGCGTAGCCAGATCTGGCATCTGCGCGGGCTCTCCTCCGATGGCATCATCGGGCTCTCCCCCATTGCACTGGCGCGTAGTGCCATGGGCGGTGCGCTGGCCGCCCAGGACTATGGCTCGCGCTTCTTTGCCAACGATGCCAAGCCGCTCTCCGGTTATATCGAATACCCCGGCTCCTTCAAGGACAGGATGGCCCGCGATCAATTCCGGGAGTCCCTGCAGGAAGCCCAGACGGGAGCGAACCGCGGCAAGATCGCGGTGTTCGAGTTCGGCATGAAATATCACCAGTTGGGGCTCACCAATGAGGATGCCCAGTTTCTGGAAACCCGCAAGTTTCAGGTAAACGACATCGCCCGCTGGTTTGGGGTGCCTCCCCACAAGATCGGCGATCTGGATCGATCCACCAACAACAATATCGAGCAGCAGGCCCAGGAATTCGTGCAGGAGTGCCTGGGCCCCATGGCGGAGCGCTGGGAAGCCAGCATCGAAGCCGAATTGCTGCTGGATGACGACGATCTGGAAGCGGAATTCCTGTTCTCCCAATTGCTGCGCGGGGATTCCGAGGCGCGCGCCCAGTATTACAATGCCGGCATCAACGCCGGTTGGCTCACCCGTAACGAAGCGCGTCTGAGCGAAAACCTGAACCCACTCCCCGGTCTGGATCACCCCCTGCGGCCCCTGAACATGGCTGAGGAAACCGGGGGGTGACCAACCCTCAAAACCGGCTCTCACAGGATGAACCCGATGAAACGCTCTCTTTTGCTCGCTCAGATCCTGAGCACCCCCTGGGCCCTGATGCCGGAAACCCTGAACGCCATGGCGGGTATCCTGCGCCGCTGGCAGGTGGGTGAACCGCTGCCCGCTGCCACGCATCAGCGCATCGAAGCCGACCAGTCCCTGCGTGCCGCCAGGAAAGCCGCCAGCACCCAGGCGGGCAGCGGCCAGATTGCCGTACTTCCCCTCTATGGGGTGATCACCCAGCGGGGAAACATGGTGGATGCCATCAGTGGTCCGGGCAGTTGCTCCACCCAGCAGTTCGCCGCCGCCTTGAGTGATGCTTTGAATGACCCTGCGGTGGAACAGATCCTGATCGACATCGACTCTCCGGGCGGGAGCGTCTATGGGGTGGAAGAACTGGCCACCCAAATCCTCTCGGCGCGGGGACAGAAACCGGTGGTGGCCGTGGCTAACAGTCTCGCCGCTTCCGCCGCCTACTGGATCGGGTCCGCCGCCAGTGAGTTTTATTGCACGCCCGGCGGTGAGGTGGGTTCAATCGGGGTGTGGCAGGCCCATGAGGATATTTCCGATGCGCTCAAGTACGAGGGCATCGACGTGACGCTCATCTCAGCCGGCAAATTCAAGGTGGAGGGCAATCCTTACGAGCCGCTCACAGCAGAAGCAATCGCCTTCCTGCAATCAAGGGTGGATGATTATTACAACGCCTTTGTCTCTGCCGTGGCCCGGGCGCGGGGCGTGAATGGGGGCGAGGTGACCGATGGCATGGGACAAGGACGGGTATTGGGAGCCTCAGCCGCGCGCACCCTGAACATGATCGACGACATCATGACCTTCGATCAGGTGGTCGCCATGATGCACTCAAGAATCAAGCCACCCAAGGCAACCCGAATTGCACAAGCCAAACAAGCCCTGGCCCTGATGTAGCGACAGCAGAAAAACCGGCAACAGTGCAATGCACGCAGGGGCAAGGAACCCTACGACAATAAGCAGGAATCCCCGCCAGCAAATCTCCTGACACCGAGGATCATGATGACTGCCCCCAGCAAAATGCGCGATAGAATAAACCACATGAGCATAATGTTACACCTGACGCCGACATTTCGGTGATAATGTGCTTGCGGTTTTCAGGAGACCCCCATGAACTTCAGCATCGAGTGCGAACAGGAAACGGATGGCCGATGGCTGGCCGAGGTTCCTCAATTGCCGGGAGTTCTATCCTACGGCGCAAACTCTGACGAGGCCATTCTCAAAGTTGAAGCGCTGGCGCTCCGAGTCGTGGCTGAGCGCCTGGAACAAAGTGAGGTACGCCCTCTTGCCATTCACATTTCCATTCCTGCGGTGGCATGAACTCATGGCCTTCGGTCAAGGCTAGACGTCTGCTTTCTGCCTTGCTTGGCATCGGCTGGACCGTCAAGCGGCAAACCGGCTCTCATAAAACGTTAGCCCGCCAGGGCTGGGCGGACGTGGTGTTTGCTTTTCATGATGGCGATGAAATCGGCCCCAGGATGCTCGCACGAATCGCAAAACATACCGGCCTCACCCCAGAGGACCTTTGACAAACCGTCTTTTTTAATCGTCGTAGCCTTGAAACCACAGATGAAGTAGCACCCGCGAAGATTTTCTTGCCAAGCAAATTCACCACCATCCCAACCCGCTCAGGCGGGTTTTTTTACGTCTGGAGAACCCCATGAGTAAGCAACTGCGCGAGCTGCAGGCTCGCAAAACCACCTTGGTCAAAGAAGCCCGTGCCCTGACGGATCAGGCGGCCGCCGAGGGACGCGACCTGACCGATGACGAGGCCACGGCTTTTGAGGGTTACAAGACCCGCATCGAAGCCCTGAACGCCGCCCTCGAACGCGAACACACCCTGATCGCCGAGGAAGCCCAACTCGGTATCGGGTCCGCCCTGCCCTCCATCACTGTCACGGAGAACGTGGCCTCAGACCCCAGGGGTGGGTTCAAGAATTTCGGGGAATATGCCTACGCCGTGCACCAGGCAGGATTGCCCGGTTTACCAGTCGATACGCGTCTTTCCATGCTGCGCAATGCGGCGGCTCCTGGCCTCTATGGCAGCGAGAGCGCCGGTGCCGATGGCGGGTTTCTCATCCCCCCACAGTTCGCCAAGGACATTTTCCAACTCTCACTCGATGACGAGGCCTTCCTGCCTCTGACCGACAACATCGAGGTGAGCGGCAACTCCCTGGTGCTGCCCAAGGATGAAACCACGCCCTGGGGCACGGACGGCATCACGGTGGCCTGGCAGGGAGAAGGTACGGCAGCTATTCCCAGCAAACCCAAACTGGGCACGGCTTCCCTGCGGCTGAAGAAACTCATGGCCCTGGTGCCCATCACCGATGAACTCCTGTCGGACACCGATGCCCTGACGAGTTACACCCCCAAGAAGGTGGCCTCCCGCATGCAGTGGAAAATCAACGAATCCATCCTCTTCGGCAGCGGCTCCGGATTGCCTCAGGGTGCCTTGAGTGGCAAAGCCCTGGTAACCATCCCCAAAGATTCGGGGCAGGCCACCAATACCCTCACCCCGACCAATCTCGCCAACATGATCGCTACATTACCACCGGGGAGTTTCAAGAAAGCGGTATGGATCGTCAACAACAGCGTGCTTCCGGCACTCTTCACCCTCACCCTCGGCAACTACCCCATCTACCTGCCCCTGGGTGGTGGGGTCGCCGCCTTCCGCGGCTCGCCCTACGGCACGCTGCTGGGGCGCCCGGTCTTTGTGTCGCAACACGCCGCTGCCTTCTCGTCACAGGGGGATGTGCTCCTGGTGGATCTCACCTACTACCAGACCATCACCAAGGTCGGCGGCATGGAAACCGCCACCTCCATGCATCTGTATTTCGATGCCGACGCCACGGCCTTTCGCACCATCTTCCGCATGGACGGACAACCCAAGATTGCCGCCCCCATCGTCCCCGCCAAGGGCAGTGCCAGCCTCTCGCCCTTCGTGCAACTGGCCGCCCGTTGATCATGGCGGGAAACAAGGCTCCCCAATAACTTCGAGGATACGATCATGGACATGAATACCAAAGCATCAGAATTTCTGGCACTGGTCGCCAGTATCAACCCCTCATCCCAGGCCGTGGGCCCGCTCACCACCGGCTGGGTGTCGATGGCCAATGTGCGCACCCTGCTGGCGATCATCAGCACCGGCACCCTGGGTGCCTTATCCACCGTGGATGCCAGCCTCAGTCAGGCAGTCGACGCCACAGGGACGGGAGCCAAAGCCGTTACAGGCAAAGCCATCACCACGCTTACGGGCGCCGGAGGCGTGCAGTCGCTGATCAACCTGCAGGCCCATGAACTGGATGTAGCCAATGGCTATCAGTTCGTGGAATTGACACTCACGGTAGGCGTCGCCGCCAGTGAAACCGCCGCCCTTCTCCTGGGGGCCTCCACCCGCTATGAACCGGCCAGTGCTTATAACCAGACCGGCGTCACCCAGATCGTCGGCTGATCCATGCCCCTGCAACTGATCAGTGGGCCCGCGGTGGAACCCGTCTCGCTACTCGAGGCCAAGACCCATTTGCGGGTAGACATCCCCGATGATGATGCGCTGATTTCCGCCCTGATCACGGCGGCCAGGCATTATGCCGAGACGCTCACCCGCCGGGCATTCATCGCGCAAAGTTGGAAACTGGTGCTCGATTCATTTCCAGGGCCAACCCTGATCGGCATCCCCTGGGGAAAGCCGTTCACCCTGCCCGGCCACGCCATCATCCTCGAAAAGTCACAGGTCCGTGTCGTCAACGCCATCCAGTATCTGGACATGAATGGCGTCAGTCAGATCATGCCACCGGCCAATTACACCGTGGATACCACCTCGGAGCCCTGCCGGATCACCCCGGTGTTTGGTCAGATATGGCCCATTCCACTCCCCCAGATCGGCGCCATCGAAGTGGATTTTGCGGCAGGATATGCCGGACCCTTCATTGCCGATGCAACCAACAGTACCCTCTCGATACAGGGACCGTGGTTCCCGACGCAACCTTTTGTGCTCTCCAATTCCGGCGGTGCGTTGCCCTCCCCTTTGCAACCTGCCACCAACTACTGGATTCAGTCGATGCCGGTACCCGGCTGGTTCACCCTGACGGACAATCCTGGGGGTGTGCCCATCACTTTCACCGACGGTGGCTCAGGCACGAACCTGGTGGGCGCCGTACCGGAAGGCATCAAAGCCTGGATCAAGGTGCGTATCGGAGCCCTGTATCAGCACCGGGAAGAAATGGCCACGGCAGGGCGTGGTGAAAAAATCGAACCATTGCCCTTCATGGATCGTCTGCTCGATCCTTATCGTGTGGTGTTCTGATGGGTATCGTCTCGTCCGGCATTCTCGATCAACGCATCACCATTCAAATGTTGACCGTGGTTCGTGGAAGTTTGGGCGGCCATGACGAGACCTGGTCGACACTGGCCACCGTCTGGGCTCAGACACTCGACATGACCGGGCGTGAGATCTTTCAGGCCAAGGCCATGGGAAGTAGCTCGACGATGCTCGTGACCATTCGCTATCGTTCCGACGTCAAAGCCAGTCAACGCGTCCTGTTCTCGGATGGCTCCATTGCCCGGATCGAGTGGATCCGCCATGTCACCCGCAAGGAAAGGCTGGAACTCTACTGCCTGATCCTCGATGACTGACATCGAAGTCAAGGGACTCGCCGAGTTGCAGAAACTGCTCGACGAACTGCCTGCACGCATTGAAGCCAATGTGGTGCGCGGGGGGTTGCGCGCTGCCGCCAAGGTCATCCGCGATGAGGCTCGTCGCCTCTGCCCGGTGGGCGATGCCAGCAATCTGCCCAAGGGGCACAAACCAGGGGCGCTGCGCGATTCCATTCGGGTGTCGGTGTCCTCCCGCCACGGTACCGTCACCGCCAGCGTCAAGGCCGGCGGGAAAAATCACGTCTACTATGCCCATATGGTGGAGTACGGCACCGCACGCCATCTGATCAAGCCCAGGCACCGCAAGAGTCTGTTCGTCGCCGGACTGTTCAAAGAGGTCATCGATCACCCAGGCGCCGGCAAAGAGCCCTTCATGCGCCCGGCGCTCGACAACAAGGTGGACGAGGCCATCACCACCTTTGCCGACTATATAAAGAATCGTCTGGAGACGGAGATCAAGAAATGAAAGCCGAACAGGCAATCTATGCCCTGCTCGATGCCTCACCCACACTCGCGGCACTGGTAGGTAGTCGGATTTATCTCGACACCCGCCCCGAAGCCGATCCTCTGCCCGCCGTGGTCTATGAACTCATCTCGGATCGCCAGAACAATACCCGGATGGGAGAGCCAGAGACTGCGGTGGCTCGAATTCAGGTCAACTGCCTGGGCCAGATGGCCGAGGACGCCGCCCATGTGCGCAAAGCCGTGCGACTCGCCTGTCACAACCAGGCCGGAGTCCTGGGTGGAGTCACGGTTCTGGCCTGCGTTCAGGCCGGTGCCGGCGCCGATTCCTACGACGAACTGGTGAACATCTACATGAAACCCATGGATTTCACCATGCATTACCTGCGTTGATGTGGGTTATCCAAAAAGTTCACTGTGGGAGCCAAGCCGAACCAATCGAAGAACATCTGAACCTGTTTTTTGGTAAATCAGCAACAGGTCGGGTTTGAGGTGACATTCTCGATAATTGGCCCAATCACCGACCAATTCGTGATCTCGTAGGCGAGCATCCGGGGTTGCATCGGCGGCAAGGGCCAGCAGAACGGGTTTCAGCAAGGCATCGAGATTATTTCGTAAGGGCCTTTGAGTTCCCGTTTGTAATCGCGTTTGAAAGCCGTGGCGCGTTCAATCGCTCGCATTCAGGTCAGCCATCAGATCATCCACGTTTGCAAATCGCGCGGCCTTTCCACTTTCGAGTTCGCGCATGGCCTTGCGTGTGCGGGCATTGGGGACTTTCACGGCAAAAGGCAGACGATGCTCGTCTGCGATGCGCAGCATCAACAGCCGAATGGCGTCGGAAATGGACAACCCCATCGCATCCAATGCTTCAGCAGCTCGTTCCTTGGTGTTCGCATCGATGCGAGCACGAACATAGGTATCGGCGGTGCCCATCAGGTTAACCCTCAAAGTTGAATGAAACGAGTAATTGTAGTCACAAAAGGACTACATTTCAAGAAATTTCCCCCCTTGGCTCTTTGCGGGCCATTTTTATTTCTTCCAGGAGAACCTCTCATGATTACCTTTGGCTCCGGATACCTCTACGGAATCAGCAGCAACACCAATTCGACGCCGCGCAAATTCGGCACCCTGCAGGATGTCACCTTCGATTTCACCTTCACCACCAAGGAACTCTATGGCCAGCAGAGTTTTGCGGTGGATGTACGGCGGGGAGAAGGCAAGTTCACCGGCAAGTCCAAATTCGCCAACATCAGTGGCGGCCTGGTGAACGACATCTTCTTTGGCCAGAGTGCCACCCCCGGCCTCATTCTCTCCGCCATCGGCGAAGCAGCCAGCATTCCGACTGCAACCCTTTATACGGTGACGGTGGTCAACGCCGCTACCTTCGACACCGATCTGGGCGTGGTCTATGCCACCAATGGAATCCCTTTCACCAAGGTAGCCGCCAATCCCACCACGGGGCAGTACAGTGAAACCAGCGGGGTATATTCCTTCGCCGCCGCCGATGCTGGCCTACCGGTGCTGATCGACTATCTCTATACCAGTGCCACCGGTGGCACCCGGATTGCACTCACCAACCAGATCATGGGCACCACCCCCACCTTCATGGCCATCTTCACGGCCCATGTGGGACCCAAGGTGGCCACCCTGAAACTCAACCAGTGCACCTCCACCAAACTCGCCTTTGCCACCAAACTCGAAGACTATGCCATCCCTGAAATGGACTTCAGCATCATGGTGGATTCCAGCAACACCCTGGGTGTGCTCTCCATTGCAGATTGAGGTGAATCATGATCATGGGTCAAGAAATCAAACTGGGCGAAACCATCTTCGTCTGCCCGCCAGCCCCTTTCTCCTGCGTGCGCAAGTATGAAAACATCTTCAACGGTCAATCCGATGCCACCCTGAACCAGATGGCCGACATCCTCTTCGCCAGCCTCAAGCGCAATTACCCGGAACTCGAGCAGGAGCAATTCGAGTTCCAGAATCTGGACATCGCCAATTTCCGCGCAGCGTTTCAGATCTGCCTCTCGGTTAATCAGCCGCCAGGAATAGAGCCGGGGGAGTCCCATCCGGGGAAGCCATAGATTGGGATGAGATTTACTGCCAGATCATCGACCGCACCGGTTGGAACTGGGAGTACATCGATGCCCAAATGGATATCCCCCGGTTTTTTGCATTGAAGCAGTATTGGGCACGACACCCGCCTCTGCGGGACATGGTCCAGGCCTATCTGGGCATCGAGACGGGTACCAAAACCGTTACATCGAACCCCACAACCAGCAATCCATCTCCCCAGAACACCCCGGCGGATCTCGATGCCTTCATCCAGATGTTTCAGGCGGCGGGTGGACGACGAGGATAACCATGGCATCCAAAATCGGATCTCTCGAGATCGACATCAAGGCCAACATTGCACGCCTGTCCCAGGACATGCAGGCAGCCAGGAATGAAGTCCAGAAATCCACGCGGGGCATTCAGGCTCATGTGGCCGAAATGCAAAAGAACCTCCAGGAGCACATGGACGGGGTCAAGAAATCCCTCGAGGTGTTCAAAGTCCTGGGCGAATTGGGCGGATTGACCGAGGTGGGGGCCAAACTGCTGGAACTGGGCAAGGCAGCGGCGGAATATGGCGATGAAATCGAACATGCGTCCCGCAAGACCGGGATTTCCACGGGCACCTTGCAGGGACTCAAATACGCTGCCGCACAAAGCGATGTGTCTTTTACTCAACTGCAGCAGGGGTTGTTTCGGCTCTCCCGCGCCATGGCCTCGGTGGGGCAAGGCAACAAACAGGTAGCCGGAGCCTTTCAATCGGTGGGCTTGAGTGCCTCGGCGCTCAAAAACATGCAGTTACAGGATGTGCTCATTCGGGTGAGTGACGCCTTCGCCAAGAGCCGGGATGGTGCCGCCAAAACCGCCATCGCCATGCAACTCTTCGGGCGTGCCGGGGCAGATCTGATTCCCTTTCTGGATCAGGGCTCGCAGAACATCGACGCCCTTACCAAAAAGGCACAGGAATTGGGACTGGTATTGAATGACCAGGCCATCGCCAAGGATGCCGAGTTCAACGAGAGCCTCAAATCTCTCGGTGCACAACTCAAGATGGCCGCCGTGGGATTCGGCTCCCAACTCACCCCGGCGATCAAAACCATGACCGATGCCCTGGCGCAGAGTCTGAAACCTGGCGGACTGTTGTCCGAGACCCTGAAGGGTTTGGCCGATGCGCTCAAATATCTGGTGGTGGGATTGAATCTCGCCTGGCAATCGCTCGAAGTGGTCACGGCCGCCATGGCTGGCGCCATCGTGACGGTGGCGGGCGTCATCAACTCCGCCTTGCACCTCGACTGGAACGGCATCGAGGCCGCCTGGAATCGGGGGCTCACTGAAACCCGACTCGCGGTGGACCAGCAGGTAGGCTCGATGATGCACACCGTGCTGGCATTCAAGGGTGAACTCGGTTCAGTCGGTGAAGGTACCGGGAAGAAATCCGCTCCCTTGGGTCCGTTGTCGATGCCCGAGATGGCCAGAAGTACCCACGGGTCAAAGGGCCAGATGAGCGTCTGGCGCGCCCAATTGACCCAAAAGCAGGATCTGGAAGGCGCCTATCACGAACTCTCCAGGCAGGATGAACTCGCCTTCTGGCAGGCAAAACTGATATTGGCCAAGAAGGGCACGGCGGACTACAACGCCGTTCTGCACGAGGTGGTCACCCTGCAACGCCAGATCTACAAAACCCAGGTCTCGGAAGCGCGCACCGCGAGTGCGGAGGAACTGTCACTCAAATTGAGCCAACTCACCAGCGAGGCCAATCTCGAGCGCAACCACCTCAAAGAGGTCACCCGGAATAACCAGTTTCTGCTCCAGTCCGGCCAAATCACGAGCGATCAGAAACTGGCTCGGGATCAGGATGTCGCCAATCAGGAATACGCAATTTCCTTGGATTTGCTGGCCAGGAAGCTGGAACTCTACCAGTCCGATGCCAAGGCGCGCGCCAAGATCGATGACGAGATCATCAAACTCAACGCCGATCGGGAAGCCCAGATCACCCAGGCAACACAGACGGCGGTGCTGAATAACCAGAAGTCCTACCAGCAGATGTTCTCCCCCATCACTTCGGCGTTTGATACCTCCATCAAGGGCATCATCATGGGGACGCAGACCTGGCAGCAGGCGTGGCAGCGCAGTCTCGTTTCCATCCTGTCCTCCTTCATCGATACCGGCATCAAGATGGTGAGTACCTGGGCTTCGCAACAACTGGCCATGACGCTGGCCACCACGGCCCAGAACGATGTGCGTATGGCTTCGAACCAGATGGCGAGCACCTCGAGCCTGGCCACCAGCGCGCTGACCATCGTCAAGTCCATCATGAACAGTGCCTCCGAGACCTTTGCCGGGATCTTCGGGTTTCTCGCCCCCACCATGGGGCCCTATGCCGCCGCGCCTGCCGCCGTGGGAATGGGAACCGTGGCGGCAGTCGCAGGGTCGGTAGCCTCCAGTGCCGGAGGCGAGTGGAACATCCCCGTAGACCGGCTGCAGTTCGTGCACAGGAACGAAACCATCCTGCCCGCCGGGATCGCCGGGGGGCTGCGTTCCCTGGTGGAAGGGGGATCATCATCGTCCACCACCCATGTGCATATTCACGCCACCGACTCCCAGAGCGTGGAGCGTCTGTTCAGAAACAATGGCGCAGCGCTGGCCGCCGCCCTCAAAAGCCACCTCAGAAACTTCGGAAACTGATCCCATGGAAGAACGACGCCGGGCGCTGCTCTCGGAAGAGCAGCATCGATCCCTTATCTACGCCATTCAGGAGGCGATCCGGTTTGGATTCACTGCCACTGCCATTCCTCAGGATCAGCACCGCCAGCATCACGAATACCTGTCCACCCTGCTCGAAGATCGAAAACGCCGCCTCCTTCGCAACGAAAAAATCAGGACCAGTGTCCTGGGCTGGCTCGTGATCACGGTGCTGGGCGGCATCGGCACCGGGGTTTATCAACTGTTCATTACCGCAAAGGAGCACTGGAAATGAGTCCGGAAGATTTTATCAACGCCATCAAGGAATCCGCCCTGACCTGTCAGAAGGGGGACGGAATTCCCGCCAGTTTCACCATCGCCCAGGCTGCACTGGAATCCGGCTGGGGGGAATCGCGTTTGACGCGTGAGTCCAACAACCTCTTCGGCATCAAGGCCGATTCCGGCTGGACGGGCGAGCGCACCCGCATTGCCACCACCGAGTATGTCGCGGGGGTGGCCAGGACGGTGGATGCCTGGTTTCGTAAGTACCCCAACTGGCAAGCCTCGATCCTCGATCACGCGAAGTTCCTCAAAGAGGCGCGCTATGCCGCTGCCTTCAAGGCTGGAAGTGGCGTCACTTTTGGTTACGCCATCGCCCAGGCGGGCTATGCCACCGATCCCAATTACGGCACCAAGATCGCGCGCGTCATCCATACCCATGGGCTGGCGAACCTCGATGCCGCAGCATCCGAATCAACCCCCGTCATTCAAACCTCACAGGAGAACCTCATGCAGAAACTACTGGCACTTTGGAGTGTATTCAAGGTCGGGGAATCCGTCGCCAATCCCACCCTCTGGAAAACCGGCGCCATCACGGTGACCCTGCTCTCCCCCCTGATCCTGAAGTTGGGAGATCTGTCACAAGTTCTCGGGTTTGCCCTTCCCGTCACCGAACAGCAGGCCGGCATGATCGCTGGCGGAATCGTGGCCATCACCAACATCGTGGTTCATCTGGTGGCCAACAAGGACATGGGAGTCCATTGAAAGTCCTGCTGGCCCTTCTGCTGTCCGGATGTGCCAGTTGTCACCCCGCCTTCGGGCTCGACTGGCCCGAGGGCATCGATCCCGGAGATACCGCCGCCCTCGAAAAAGCCTTACAAAAGGGAGACGCGCTGCCCTTTCTACTCAGCGCGAAGTGTAAATTTTAGGAGAAACTCATGAGTCTGATCGATACCCTGGAAACTGATGCCAAATCCGCCCTGGATGCCTTGAAGACCGATTTTGCGGTGTTCGAGAGCTGGTTGTCGCAAAACCCCATCGGCGCCCAGATCGTCACTGATTTCAAGGCGGCCGTGGCCGAACTCAACACCGTGGCAGTGACCGATCTGGAAAATGCCGTCAAGCAGATCGGCATCGCGGTATTGAAGAGCACCGCGACGGGTAGCGGCACGGGAGCCGCCATCACCGTCGGCATCGATGCCGCGCGTGCCGCCTTTACCACGCTCGGGCGCGCCATCACAGAAAAAACCATCACCACCCTGGCCACCACCGTGGTCAATGGGGTGAACAGCATCAAAACCGCCTGACATCCTGCGTAGTCCACACCCTGCAGGGGAGGGATCCCTTGCAGGGTGCAATCCCTTGCAGGGTGCAATCCCCTGCATCTTCTCTCATATTTCATGGCGAACCACATGGCACTCATCCTTTGTGACGGCTTCGACAAGTACGGACAAGCCTCCGACGCCAACTTCGATGGTTGGGCAGGAGCCGGCAGCGGAAACAACACGACGCTGATGCCCGGTCGTTTCGGGTTGCCCGGCAAGGCCTACTTTCTGGGTTCGTGGGGTTCTCCGTTGACCCGGAATCTGCCAGGAAATTACTCGACCTTTTATATGGGCGTCGCCGTCAACGGCGGCTTCCAGGTCACCTTCAACGATGTCAACAACAACCAGTTCTGGGTGTATGCCGTCAATTCGGTGGTTCAGGTGGGACGGGGCAACTATGCCAACAATCTGCTCTCCCAATCGCTCTCGGGTGCAGTGCCCAGCAGCGGCTGGTACTTCCTGGAAATCGGAGGCACCGTCGGGGCGGCTGGCAGCATCACCGTGAACATCAACAGCAATACCGTGCTCAGTGTGTCCGGGATCAACATCCAGACCAGTACCAATGCCAGCATCAACAACATCCAGTTTGGCGGCACCATGCTCATTGATGATTTCTACTTCTGCGATCATACGACCGGACCCGGTGCTCACCCCTGCAATACCTTTCTGGGCGACAAGCGGGTACGCACGGTCTACCCCACCGCCAATATCAGCACGGCTTTCACCCCGACCAGTCCCGTGTCAGCAGGCCAACTGGCCCAAGGCAACGGCAGTAACTGGCAGACCCTCTCTGCCAACAACCTGATCCTGACGCTCCCTGACAACCCCCCGACCAACTTACCCGGCGTTGGCAACGGGAACATGGACGATCCCCTCACCGGGGTGGCCCCGCGCATGGCCCGCGACTGCACCATCACGAGTTTGAGTCTGTATGCCCAGACCAATTATCCGGCCCTCAAGATTCGCCCGGTGATCGCCTCCATCAACCCGGTAAACGGCATGCCTCTGGCCATTCTCTATGCCGGGGATGAAAAAATCGGACTCACCACCGGACAAAATACCCTGACCTTCTCATCCGTGACGGCATCCGTCACCAAAGATGCGGCCTACGCGCTAGGGTTCATCACCGATACCAGTTTTGCATTCAACACCTTCAGCGTCTACGCCTACGCCAATCCCCTGGCCGCCGTCTATCCGCTCAGTTATACCTCTCCTCCCGCCATCCTAGGCCCACTGCCCACCGGTCCCGCCATCACCAACGACAAACTCAACATCGGCTATACCTATACTCTGACCAATTACGCCGCCGTATCCGAAGATGGCCTGGATGGAGACACCAGTTTCAACAGCAGCGCCACCGTCGGCGCTACGGACCTCTTCGCCACCAATGCCGGATTGCCCGCGGGAGCCACGGTATACGCCGTTCGACTCAGCGGCGCCTATCGCAAGGATGATGCCGGCACGCGCCAGATCACCAATCTGGTGAAGACCGGAACCGTTCAATCCAGCGGCACCACTCAAAATGTCGGCACCAGTTACCAGTATCTCAGTGACATCCTTGCCGTCAACCCGGCCACGGGAGCCAGTTGGCTCACGACGGATGTCAATGCCCTCGAAATCGGTTACCAGGTCATCAGTTGAACCATGGCCAATCGCCTCACTCAACTGACCACAGAAATCCTGGCAACCGGAGTACCCTGGGCCCGCATCAGTCAACTCGCCACAGAAATCGTCGTGGACGACGACCCATCCGCCACCCTGAGCCAGTTGTTGGCGGAAATTCTGGCGGACGATGACCCCAATGTTCGCACCCCCCAACTCTGTGCCGAAATCCTCCATGAATTCGCCATGGCCCGAGTCTCCCAGTTCGAGGCCGAAATCCTGATGGACGACGATCCCACCACCCATGTCTCCCAACTGGTCGCCGAGGTGCTCTATCAGTATCCCAGTCCCCCATTCCCGGAGTTCACCATGAGCAATCTGATCTTCCCCACACTCCCCGGCTTGCAGTGGAATGTCAAAAAATCGCCACAGTTTCATACCACCATCGTCAAACACACCTCGGGTCGGGAAACCCGTGTGGCCAATTACGCCTATCCCCTGTGGAAATGGGAAATGTCCTACGAATTGTTGCGTGAAACCCAGGGATATGCGGAATTGCAGGCCCTGTGCGGGTTCTTTCTGGCACGCTCGGGCAGTTTCGACACTTTCCTGTTCGCCGATCCGGCGGAATCCAATACCGTTTCCGGCGATACGCTGGGGGTCGGCGACGGATTCACCACCGAATACCCGATCACCAAATCCTACGCCGGATTCATCGAGCCAGTGGGGTATGTGGACATCACCACCTTGCAGGTCATGCTCGATGGGGTGCAGGTATTTTCACCGGCCACCTGGACGATGGTAACCCCCAATACCTTGCTTTTTGCGGTGCCCCCCGCAAGAGGAGTCGTGGTGAGCGCCGGTTACACCTGGTATTACCGGGTGCGCTTTGGCGAGGATGCCCAGGATTACAACAACTTCATGTACCAACTCTGGAATCTCAAGAAACTCACCCTGGAGATGGTGAAGCCGTGAGGCTATCCGGGCTGTGCTTGCGAACCCGGCAGAAGCGTCTGCCGGGTCCTGCCCTCCGAGCATCTTTATTCCTCGGTTGAGGATATTGATCGCACCGACCAGATCGGCGTTGTTCTCATAGCCGCATTCCACGCACGCGAACCGGGCTTGTTTCTGGCGATTCTCTGCCGATACATGACCGCAGGCCGAACATGTACGGCTGGTGTTGCGTGTGGGAACCGCCAGCACGTCGCCGCCTCGCCAAACCTGTTTGTATTCCAGTTGCCGCCTGAACTCGAACCATCCCTGATCGAGAATGGACTTGTTCAGGCCATTGGCATTGACATTATGCCCTGGCGAATCGCTGCTGCCTGTTCAGGAAGTCGCGGCGAACATTGGCGATACAACTGTAAATCTTCTGGAAGCAGACTTTCGCCTTCTTCCAGTTATTACTGAATTCATTGTTATTCATATGGTTAATGTGCCTGCTTCTGTCCCCAATGAGGGTGCAGCAGTTCGGTAAATACTTCTACAAAGTTGAAGACAGCGGTTGTCAACATAACCACTACCCGGTCCTCTTCTGCAGATTGTTGCAGGGGTTTCACCAGGTTGAAAGCATACGCCTGTAACCACTGTTCCGGATGCTGCTCCAGGTAGTCCTGTGTGGCTTTGCCTCTTTGAATCGGGATCAGTCGGGGATCACTCTCCTGCGTTATTCGGGTGGTCACCCGTTCATAGCAAAGATCCACCAGAGTTTCGCTGGCCGGAAGTAATTCAAGCCGGGCATTTTCCAGGGCAATGGTCACCATCAGAAGTAGATCCGCCAGGGGCTCCATAGCAACTTCATTCACGCCTAATCGCTTGAGGACGACAATCGTCCCTGCTAATTGGGGTTGGCGCTCAATGATGATTTCAACATAACGGGCTTTTTCATCGGGGGTCAGCCTATCGCGTTGGGCGATGGCATCTGCTATCAAGGTCTGGGTGATCCTCGCTTTGCGGAGTGCTTCTTTCTGCCTCTTGGATAGCGGGAGGCGATCTATCACGGTTTTGTTCATAGTGGATACACCTGCAGGCCGCACTTCATGGCCCCTTCAACGGTTCCGTCCAGATACTGCCGTCCTGGGAACATCCAATCATCTGTGTCATATTTATTACTACCGTGCTTACAGACCACGAAGCCCCAAGTATCCTGGTGCGGTGATGAAATAAAGTCAAACCTGGTGTACGACCGTTCCGAAGCACGGTGCGTCAAGCAACGGGTCACCTGCTGAATCGGCAGTTCATCCCGCACCGGATCACCGTCTTTGAAGAGAAGCCCCTTCAACAATAGTCTAATTTTATCCGCACCGCGTATTTTGCGCCAACTTTTTTCGGCTTCCTCGAATAAGTGCGGATAGTTGTCGTTCCCAAAAACCATCCCCGAACAGCAACTCGGCCCATCGGGATAACGACACACTACCGTGCAGTTTGTCCGCGGAAATTGCGGCGAAAAGCCAATGGTGAAATGTGTAGGACCTCCCTGAACTGCTGACGCAGGGACACCGACGAACCGAACCCCGCTCGGGCCGCAATCCACTCAATCGACTGGTCAGTCGATTCGAGGAGGCGTTGCGCCATCGCCAGGCGTTCATGGCGCAGCCAGTTGCTCACGGTCGTTCCGGTGACCGCTCTGAAACGGCGGGTGAAAGTACGACGGCTCATCCTGGCCTGTTCGGCCAACATATCGACATCCAGAGAATGGTCAAGGTGCAAACGTGTCCAATCGAGCACCGCCGAGATGCGTTCTCCATCTCCCCGAACGGACAACGACAACTCGGCATATTGTGCCTGGCCGCCCTGACGATGAGGTGGCACCACCATGCGCCGTGCCACGCGGCTGGCGATCTCGGCGCCGTGCCACTTCCGCATGAGGTGCAGGCAGCAGTCGATGCCGGCAGCAACGCCAGCCGACGTCAGCACATCGCCATCATCGACATACAGCACCTCGGGGTTCACCCGGATACGCGGGTAGCGGCGACCAAATTCTTCCGCCCACAACCAGTGGGTGGTGGCCGGGCGCCCATTCAGAATGCCGGCGGCGGCCAGCACGAACGCCCCAAGACACAGCCCAACCAAACAGGCGCCGCGTTCATGGGCAACACATAGGGCTTCAAGCAGCGATTCCGGCGGAGAAATGCGCGGATCATGCCATCCAGGCACGATGATCGTATCCGCATCAATCATGCCTTCGAGACCATACGGCGCGACGATGCTAAAGCCGGACGAGGTAGGCAGTGGACCGGATTGCACACCACAGATACGCAGATCAAAACGTGGCACCCCCGCTGCGCTACGGTCCTCCCCGAAGACTCCGCAGGGAATCGACAGCAGGAAAGGGCTGATGCCATCGAAGGCAACGACAGCAATGGTATGGGCAGCCATAACGAGGTGTGATGAAGAGTGTGTGGCCCGATTTTATCGGAAGTTGTCATGGAGGTCACTGTTACCCTGGCGCGCCAAGCGAAATAATGCCGAAACAGCGACGCCGCATCCCGTGCTACTCACTATCAAGGAGAATCCTTTATGTCCGTCACCCCCCGCCGCGCCTTGCTCGTCATCGATGTACAAAACGAGTATGTTACCGGCAACCTGCCAATCGAGTACCCCGACATCCGTTCCTCCCTGGCCAATATCGGCTGCGCCATGGATGCCGCACAGCATGCGGGCTTGGTGGTGGAATTCCTCGTTGATGCTGCCGGCTCATTGTCCTACGAGAACCATGCAGGCAGGGCCAGCGCCGAGGAAATTCACCGCGTTTTCACCGTGGTCATGCAATCGCGATTTGCCGCAGTGGCAACGACAGAGGAGTGGATAGCGGCGCTGCAAACGGGCGAAGCGTTATCGCGGGACAACATCCATGCGTCCAACCGCCGGGCACGTGGTTTGGCGAAGTTCGCATGAACAGCATGCACCTCCGACACCATGAGCCGCTTTTACGCCCTCTTGTCCGGGAAGATGTGGCCATCATCGAAAGTTGGCCAGATTATCCGGCTGAATTCAATGAACTAAATTACGCCCTCAGAAAGGATGGTTGGCTTGCTGAATTCGGCCGACGGCCGGACACCTGGATTTATGCGGTGGAAGATGCTGGAAATCTGATCGCCTTCACAATTCTTGCCACGACCGCGCCAGGTGAGGCCGAGTTCCGCATCGCCCTGCGCGCTGACAAAATTGGCCAGGGCTTGGGCAGGACCATTACTATTGATACGCTGGCGAAGGGCTTTGATGAATGCGGGTTGTTGCGCATCCATCTCATCGTCCGCAAAAACAACCGACGTGCAATCGAGTTGTACCAGCGACTGGGTTTCACCCATCAAGGCGAATGCTGCAAGACCGTCAATAACCAGCCGACAGACTTTTTGTTGATGGACCTTCCATACGAATCCCACGAATCTTTCATAGCAGGTTCCCACCTTGGATGTTAACGTTTTTCAGTACGGGCCGTACAATTGACAAGAAGATGACAAAGCGCTCTCTGATGCCCATCATTCGACATAACCTGCGCAGTTTCATCACGCAATGTCCACATTGATGGATTGGCTAGCCAATGGGCGTGATTTTTTCAACTACTTCAACGCCGAGAATATTTCTCAACGGAATAAGCGAGTTTGGGAAAACGGACCCGAGAACAAGATAAACTTTTGGGATTATTGAACTCGCTTTGGAGAGCAGCACTGCCTCCATAACGGCTTGATACTTAACACATTGAAATAGGCCTCTAACTATGTCATTTTCATTAGATTTGGCAGACTTGACCTCAACCGCCACCCAACCTTCCTCGTCGTAGAACGAGACATCCAAACTGTCGCCTGACGGTAACGGACATTCAGTAACTCCGTCTTGTGTGGTTGAACTAAGCCCGATAACTCCTGGGTTCTTCGCAACGTACTCTTTGAGTGCTTTATGAGCATCGCTCTCGCCACCCCCAAAGCCGCCAGACGCTTTTTCAACAATGGATGTGAAGTCGAATTTCATCGGTTCAAGTTCCAGAATTTTTAGGACTTCTTCCCATCGGTGATAAGAGAAGACCTTTTGAAGTGCTGCTTGAACTATTGCCCGTTTTTCCCTTGGCGTTAGGGTCGCAAAATTTTTTTCCTTTACGTTTACGAGAAACTCGCCAATCCCCGCTCCTGGCAATCTGGTTTTCTTATTGACGACAAGGCATTGAATCGGTGGAATCTCGGTTTTCCGGGACACCGAGAGGGATTCCAATGAACGTCCGATACTTCCAAGCACGTAATTGAGGTTACGTGGACGCATTACCAACTCTTCAGCGAGGTCGGAATAGGACACACAACAACCAGCCTGTGCTTGACGGACCAGCAAGGGCAATGCGGCTCTGGCACGTACTTGATATTTCTTGTCACCTGTAATAGGCAGTGCAATTTTAGCAGTGCTCATAACATTCCTTGACTAACATGAAACGGAAAGCATTACCGCCGCGTCCATGGATCGACCGTGCATATGGCGAGAATACCGAATAACTCGTTTCCGCGCTGAGTGTCGCACCGCGCTGCACATACGGCAATACACTTGATCACTTTTCACCTTAGAAACCACTTTGACTGCAGCGATTCCAGCAGTCGATCCCGCATCCACAAACCCGTAACCCATCGAGGAGAATCCCATGGCCGGTAAAACCACCACCTGGGCCAACGACCTGTTGAAACTCCTGTTTCAGGCCGTGCCCGTCGCCAACATTGCAGACAATGCTACCACTGCCCCACTGACCCTGCTCTACATAAGCCTGCACACCGCGGATCCCGGAGCAGCGGGTGCCCAGAACACCAGTGAAGCCGCCTATACGGGCTACGCGCGAGTGGCCGTGGCACGCTCCGCCACCGGCTGGACGGTCACCGGCAACAGCGTCAGCCCCGCCTCCACCATCGTCTTCCCTGCCGCCACCGCAGGCTCCGAAACCGAGACCTTTTGGGGGATCGGTACCGCCTCCACCGGCGCCGGCACCCTGCTCTACTCCGGCGGCATCACCCCCAGCATCACGGTATCCAACGGAGTCACCCCGGAACTCACCACCTCATCCACCGCCACCGAGTCCTAAGCCATGACCGTCACAGTTTATTCAAGCAAGGATCCCTCCGCTGCGACCCTGACAGGACTGGCTGGCAGCCTGGTGGCTGTTCTGGATGCCTGCCTCGTCAATGGCTATGGCACCAAACCCGCCGCCGGTTGGACCATCGCCTACACCGGAACCAATCAACGCGTCTATAAAATGAACGCCACGGCAGGAACCGGCAACAGCCTGTTCGTCAACGATGCGGGACCCAGCATCTCCAACGAAGCCGAAATGACCAGCTTCGAATCCCCGACCGGATTGGGGTCGGGTTCAGGCCAATTCCCCACCGCAACCCAAATCAGCATCGGAATCGGCGCCGTCGTCTGCCGCAAAAGCGCCACCAGCGACGCCACCGTCAGAAACTGGACACTCATCGCCGATGACACCTGCTTTTACCTGTTCATCGAAACCGGTGACTTCGCCGCTCCTCTGGCCACCATGCCCTTCATCTTTGGCGATATCTTTTCATACAAGACCTCCGACCCCTATCGCACGCTGATCATCGGTAGAAACGCAGCCAACAACAACACCAACAGTTTCGAGAATTTCGGCACCCTCCCCGGGGTTTCCTACTCCCCCCTTGCCATCACCCTGGGTGGTCACTTCATGGATCGCCACTGGTCCGGGGTGGGCGGCTCCATCCCTGTGGGCAAACATATCGAGCAAGCAAAACTGTCTGGCCCACTCTATGGCCAGGGAGGAGCCGGATATTCCGGCACCAACCCGATCCCCCTGAACAACAACCCCGTCGTCGGAATCGGCGGAGTTTCTCCCGGCCTCGTCACCTTCAACTACCCCAATGGCCCAGACGGGGGACTCTACCTCAGCCCAATCTGGATCCATCACAACGGATCCGTCAGAGGTTACCTCAAAGGGCTCTGGTCGCCCGTCCAGTCCACCCCCCTGAACCACAACGATACCTACAGCGGAACCGGAAACCTGACCGGCAAGTCTTTCCTCTCACAGTCCATCATGATCGGCTCAAACAGCGCCTGGCAGAACAGTTTCATCGGCCAGGTCCATATCGAAACCTCCTCCACCTGGAGTTGATCCATGGCCGTGACCCTCGTCCAGAGTGCCTTCAACCACGCCAATTCCTCCCCGATTTCCCTATCCCTCCCGGCGGGCCTGACACCCGGCAATCATATTCTCGTCATCGCCGTCGGCAGAAACTCCTCTGTGAGCGTAAACCCACCTCTGACCCTGGTGGATACGGAACAGGCAACCTTCAACCCCTATCAGGGAACCCAATGCTGGTTTGCCCCCATCACTGCGGGATTGGGACAGGTTTTTGCCTTTTCAGGGTTCAGCGACTGGATCAATATCGCCGTATTCGAAATCAGCGGGGCCCGTGACGATATGAATGTCATGAGCGCCTGGCTCCCCGGCGGATCGACAACTTCCAGTACCCCCCCGCTCCTCGCCAATGCCGATACCACCGAAGGACTCTCCCTGCTGGCCCTCTCCTGGGACAACCCCATGCCCGCAACGACGACACCCGCCGGATTTACCCTGCTGAGCCCTACCACCTGGCAAAGCACAGGAAATTATCACGACGGCGCGGTCTATCAACTCCCCAATACCACGAACAGCATACAAACCTTTACATTCGGCGGAACCCTGGATGCCCAAGGGGCTGGAATGGTCCATGTCCAACTGTGGAGCAGCGCATTCACTCCCTCCCCCATTGCCCGCACCGTGTGGGATGCCACGGAACGCGGCGCCATGGCCTGGACCACCGGAAATCTGACTCACGGCGGCGGCTTGACCGCCTTCCCCATGGGCCAGAATGCCAATATTCGCAGCACCCGCAAAATCTCCTCGCCGTCCGTCTATTGGGAAATCACCCCCGTCCTGTTATCCGCCCCCATCGCCCTCGGGTTCTGCAATCCAGCCTTCAATATCTCCGGAACTTCGCTCCTGGGCTCCGATGCCAATGCCCTGGCCTACGAATCGAGCGGAGCCATCATTCTCAACGGCGTGACCCTGGCTACCCTCCAGCCCTATTCGGCCGGAAATGTCGTCCAGGTTGCCGTGGATATCTCGAATCTTCTGGTGTGGTTCAATGTCAATGGCGGAAACTGGAACGATAATCCCGCAAACAACCCGGCTTCCGGTGTGGGCGGCATCAGTTTCTCATCGATGAACCAGCCTGTTGGCCTGTACGCCGCTTTCGGTGGGCCATCGACCAATCCCCCTCAAACCGTGCGGGCAACGTTTTCTGGTCCCTTCGCCTATCCTGTCCCTCAGGGATTTGTCAGCCTCGAGGCCACATCCCCCTCATCAACCGTCAATACCGGATATCAGATCACTTCCAGCCAATCGGCGTGTTCGAACGGCCCGAATCAAATTTCCATCCTGCCCTCCGCCAACGGCGCCTGGTTCGGAAATCAGTCAAAAGTCTTTTCACCTGCAGGAGCCAACACCCAAGTCTCAGGAGTCACCCAGGAATCTGACGTGGCCGTTTCCGGAAAAATCGTTCGAACCTATGATCGCATCACCGGGGAACTCCTGTATGAAACCACCTCAGCGCCCAATACCGGAACTTTCACTCTGCCCGCCCTGGGGCGCAGTTCCATTCTGGCCATGGCCCTCGACCCCTCGAACTTCAATGCCCTGGTCTGGGATGATGTAACTCCCGTCTGATATGGCCCTCTATACTCCCCCACCCGGCAATTCTACAAATTTCAACTTCATTGCCGGCGGATATTCCCCACCTCTCGGCAATAGCCTCGTCTTCCCGTTCGGCGCCTCTGCTACCGGATCCGCTACCGGCAGTGCCCAGGGTACAGCACTCCTATCCGGCATCGGTTCCGAAATCGCCCGATCACGAGGAACCCTGACCAGCCAGGCCACTCTCAGTGCCGTGAGCCTCTCGGGGGCTCACGGTCTGGTGTCCGGACGCGCTCTATTGCGAGGTGTGGGCGTGGCCCCGATATCGGCCACCGGCAGCATTCAGGCACGCTCCACCCTGAATGGACCGAGCCTTGCTCTGAAATCCACCACCGGAACCATTTCGGGGCAAGTGACCCTGACCGGGGTCAGCCAGGCAGGTCACCACGGGACCATTGCCGGGCAAGCCACCCTTGCTGCCACAGGATTGGCGAGGATTTTTGCAGTGAGCACCGGGGCGATACCCTCCCACGCGGCGGTGACCGGGGTGGGAATGGGGGCCAATGCCCTCGCCACCCTCCTCGCCACTCGCCAGTTCGTCATGGCCGATCTCTTTACCCTCACCCTCGCCCGCACCGGACAAACGCTGACCTTCACCAATGTCGATCGCCCCGTCTGGTGGAACAACACCTACTATGACCCCTATTCTCTCGCCATCGAAGGCCTGCAATTCAAAAAGTCCGTGGGTCTCACGGTAAATGAACAGGCCATCAGCCTCAGCGCCACCCGCAATCTTCTCATCAATGGACGCCCCTGGTTCGATGAAATCGCCAACGGACTGCTCGATCACGCTGAAATCCGCCGCGAACGGATGTTTGCCCCGGACTGGAACAGCACCCCGGTGGGTTCCGTCATTCTGTTCGATGGCATCGTCTCCACCATCGACTCCCTCACCACCTCCCAGTGCCAACTGAAGGTCAAAAGTTACCTCTCCCTGCTCAATCAACCCATGCCGCGCAACAGTTGGCAAACTTCCTGCCTGCACACCCTGTTCGATGCAGGATGCGCCCTCGCCAAGGCGGCCTATCAGGTAATCGGACAGGTGGGGACTGGCTCCACGCTCAACACCCTCAACTGGAACGGCGCCACCTCCGGTTATTACTGGCAGGGCACCATCACTTTCACCTCCGGTCCCAATACCGGACTCTCGCGCACCATCAAACTCGCCACCGGCAGCCAGTTGATGCTTCATCTTCCCCTACCCTGGATGCCGCTGACCGGAGATTCATTCTTCGCCTACCCCGGCTGTGACAAGACCTTCGCCACCTGCAAGAACCGTTTCAATAATACGGCCAATAACCGTTCTTATCCTTTCATTCCAACCCCCACCATCGCCCTATGACCCCTGATCAACGACAAGCCACCGTGCTCGAAGCCCAAAGTTGGGTCGGCACCCCCTATCACCACTGCGCCGATGTCAAAGGCCATGGCGTGGATTGCGCCATGTTCCTCGCGCGTGTCTACAGTACCGCCGGCGTCATTCCCTTCATCGACCCCCGCCCCTATCCGCCCGACTGGCACCTGCATCGCAGCGATGAGCGCTACCTGCAAACCATCCTTCCCTACGCACGGGAGATTTTTACGCCCCCGGAACCGGGAGATTTCCTGCTCTTTCGCTATGGCCGCACCTTCAGCCATTCCGCCATCGTGATCGAGGGCAGCACCGTCATTCACGCCCATGCCCAGGAACGTGCCGTGGTGTGGGGAGATTGGAGCCTCTCCCCCCTCAAGGATCGGCCCTTTCGTTCCTTCACCCCCAAGGAGTAAATGATGGGCGGATTATTGGGGCATCCAGCAGCCAGCAATACCACTCAGCCCAATTACACCCAACTCAACGTCCAGACTTCCGCCACGGGACTGCCCATTCCAATCCTCTATGGCGCCCAGAAAGTCAGCGGCAACCTGCTCTGGTACGGAGACTTCGCCAAGCACCCCGTGGGTAGCAAAGGCGGCGGCAAGGGAGGCGGTAAAGGCAACGGTCAGAGCACCTACTCCGCCTCCGTGATCGTGGGCCTGGGCGAAGGCGTGGTAACACCTGCCGTGGCCAACCTGATTTTTACGAACTACGGGATTCAGTCCGGCGGAGTGAACAGCGCACTCTTCACTGATCTGCAAACAGCCTATGGGGTTGCCACGATTTATGGGACCACCCCATCCAGTGCAGGATCAGGCACCGTCTGGCTCAATAAGGGAGTGACCAATCTCGCCAATCTGGGAGCAGCCCTGCTGGAAGGCAATCCCGGTCAGGCACCCTGGCCCTATCTCACCTCCGTCCACCCTGATCAGGCGATGAATTATCCTGGTACGGCCTACATGGCCATCGCCAATCTCGATCTGGGTTCATCACCCGATCTCCCCGTGATGTGGCTCGAGTGTTTCGGAAACCTCAACAGCACCTGCACGGCCGGCACTCCGGATGCCGATCCGGCACAGGTCATCTACGACTTTCTGACCAACCCCCTGTACGGAGCCGGATTCCCGAAATCAAAGATCGATCTGAACAGCCTCGTGCTGGCCCAGAACAGTTACCAGAAATATATGGGAGCACTGGGCATCGGATTCAGCCTCTTCATGAACCAGCGCCGCCCGGCCATCGATTCCCTCAAGGAATGGCTGCAGGCCACCAATACTGCGGCCTTCTGGGCCGATGGCGTGCTCAGGTTCATCCCCTATGGCGATATGAGTTTTTCGGGATATGGCGTGAACTACAGTGCCAACACCCAGATCAAGGTCTTCCTCACCGATGACGACTTCGTCGATACCGGACACGGGGACTACCTCAAGATCAGCCGCTCCGATCCCCTGGATGCTTTCAATGACTGGAAGATCGAGATCAAGGATCGAGCCTACGACTACAACGCCAACACCATCGAGACCAAGGATCAGGCCAGCATCGATACCCTGGGACAACTACTGCCCTCGGGGGTGCGTCTGGCTCCCCCCATCACAGCGCATTTCATTGCCAATGCCTCCATGGCCACCATGTGTCTGGAACTGATCAAGAACCGGCAACTCTATATCAGGAACCAGTATGAGTTTTCAGTGAGTTGGGCCCAGGTGCTGATCGAACCCATGGATATCGTCTCCCTCACCAGCGCCAACATGGGACTCACCGGAAAACTGGTGCGGGTGCAATCCATCGAGGAGCAAACCGACGGCACCCTCAAGATCAGTGCCGAGGAATATCTGCCCGGCGTGGGCTGGTCCGTGGCCTACCCGCAGCAGGCCAGCAGTGGTTATCTGCCCAATGCCCTGATCGCGCCGGGCAGCATCAACGCGCCGGTGATCTTTGAGCCGCCAGCGATACTTTGCGGGGCAGCGGGCCCCCAGATCTGGATGGTGGCATCGGGTCCTGCCGCCACTTGGGGTGGATGCGCTGTCTGGGCTTCCACCGATGGCACCAGTTACGCAAAAGTCGGCACCATCAGCGGCCAGGGCGCCCAGGGAGCGCTCACAGCACCGTTGGCAGCCTACAACGGAGCCAATCCAGACAACGCCGACATCCTGGCGGTGGACCTCACAGAGTCTGCCGGGGTATTGCAACCCGTGCCCGTCGGCGGCGCAGCGCAAGGGTTGTCCCTCTGCTACGTGGATGGGGAACTGCTGGCCTACCAGAATGAAACCCTCACCACCGCCAACAACTACAATCTCACGGGGTTGTACAGGGGGCTATATGGCAGCGCACCGGCTGTCCACGGCACTGGCACCCAGTTTGCTTTGCTTGCAAACGCCAATGTATTCAAATTCACGCTGCCCACCAACACGAGCCTTATCGGGCAGACGGTGTATTTCAAATTCCAGAGTTTCAATGTCTACGGCTCGGCAACCCAGGACATTTCCACCTGCACGGCATTTCCCTATACGGTGACGGGACTGGGTAGCCAGGTACCGTTCACCATCCAGGCATCGGCGTCTGGAACCTTATCCGCGAACCAGTCGATGCTACGCTACATCGCGACCAGTAACTTTTATATTCCGGCAGGGCTCACCGGTACCGTGGCGTCGGAGGGCACAGCGGCCACCAGCACTGCCACCTTCACCCTTGCCAAAAACGGGACAGCCTTCGGAACCATCGCTATCGCACCAAATGGCGCCGTGACGCTGACAGCGGCGAGTCAGACAAATTTTACGGTGGGGAATGTTTTAACACTCACAGCGCCAGCCACCCCAGATCCGACGCTGGCCAATGTGGCGTTCGGGATTGAGGCGGTGAAAATTTAAGGCCACAAGGTCGCGGCGCAGCCGACGCTGATGGTGGCGGGTTTTCGAAGTGATATCGGGAGCAGGCCAAAGCTTTCGGTCAGACAGAGCGGTGAGTGTCACGCTGTGCCACTACCCGGTACTGGCCGGCGAACTCAAGGGGCGACTCGCGGCGATTGTGGACTTCACATTTAACCTTAGGACGGGGAGGCGGCAGACGTAACGCTGCGGCGGCGAATTAATCAACGCGACCGGGTGCTGTCGGGCAGGAACTGCGTCGATGGATCTATGGCTGCGGGAAAGTGCTTCCGGGACTCGTCACACGGTGGGAGGCTGAGATTTCTTTGTTCCTTCGCCAGTGGTGCT
>JAEHJW020004332.1_pt1 | contig 55226 bp, 86 predicted proteins | sample 9271431 | NCBI WGS metagenome assembly JAEHJW02 | reverse complement strand
TTATTTTTTAGGCGGTCTGCCTGATCCCGATTTTCTTGTGTTTTGTAAGGTTTCTGTTATATCGGGGATTCTGTTTTTGAAAACAAAATCGTTTAAGTCTTCGATTAAAAATAATTTGCGTTCATTTTTACTGCCGGAACTTGCGTTAATAAACGCTATTTTGCGTTCATTGGCAAGTTTCCATACGGTAAAGGCGGATAAATTTAGATATTCGCCCGCTTCTTTGGCGGTAAGCAGTTTGGGTTTTAGGATATTAGTTTGTTCTGACATGGGATTCTCCATGATGATATTTTATTTTTAATTATTTTTAATTTCTTGTTTTATATCTTTTTCGTTTTCTCTTACTTTATGTTCATACATTTCAGGTGTGGTTATTATGACGGAATAATCTTTACAGTTATCCTCTTTTAATTCATATCCTCGTCTGCATTTGCCGTTATGTAGCTCTTCGCAGTTTACGCAGATTATGTCTAAAACATTAATCTTTTTTTCTTTTGACATTTTTGTCTCCTAATATTATTTAGTTATATAAAAAAATAAAAAAAAAGAAAAAACAAAAAATTTTTTCTCAAAAATGAGAAAAAATTTAAAAAAATAATATAAAAAGAATAATAGTTTTGAATAAGAAAGGAATAATTTTGTATATTTTTTTAAAATGTTCTGTCTAGGTAATCTTCTTCTATATCGTGTGTTATATTTTGTATTTCAGGTATGTCTTTATTGTTTTTATTGTGTTTTGATTTTATTGGGAATTGATATGTTCCGTATATTTTAAAATTTTCTTCTTCTTTTAGTATTATTTCATTTATCCATTTTTTTCGTTCTTCTTCTGACATTGTACTTCTAATTATTATTTCTTCTTCGATTTTTTTTGTTTTTTTATTTTGGTATAATGAGTTTAATATTTTTAATTTTATTCCCCATTTTTCCGATGTTTGTTCATATCCTATTTTATTGATATCTAACATTATTTTTTTTATCATTTCTATAGGTATTTTTATATTTTTTATTTTTCTGTATTGTTCCATATAATTTTTCCTTTTATTTTTTTGTTATTTTTTACCAGATCCCGTTTCTGTCTATTTCCCAAAGTCCTTTTTTATTTTTTTCGCAATTTAGGCCTGTTACGGGATAAATTTCATTGAGTCCTTGCTCGTCATAATCTTTGATTACTTCTTTTATGATTTTTTTTGTTGTTCTGTTAATGTCGTTGCGTTTTAATAGTTCTAGGGCTTCTTTTTTTGAGCTGAATGGAAATTTTATGTATTCGCCGGTTTTATCTTTATAAATTTCATAAAAATCGGCTTTTTCAAGCCATATTTCAAATTTTGTTTTCATGAATTTTTTCCTTGTTTTTCTGTGTATTTTTTTTTAGATGTTTCTTTTTTGGCTTTATCGGCTAGTTTAGTTATTTCGTCATATTCTTTTTTTATTTCTTTTTGGCTATATCCCATAAAAGTTAATTCCCATATTACATGGGCCAGAAAATCTATTTCTTCCATGTTTTTTATTTTGCAATTATAATTCATAAGGTCTTTCCATTGTGAAAGTTCGATAGCATATCTCATGTTATTTTCTAAAAGAGATACCGACCAATATGGTTCTTCTATAAGTTTATCTTTTTTGATATATTCTATAATGATTTTAGATTTAGGGTTAACTTCTATATTGCTGTTTGTTAACTCTTTCATTTCGGTATAGGCGTTTTTATATCCTTTTTTGTTTTTTTCTTCTTTAGGATATAATTCGATTAGTTTTTGGAATACTTCCTCGAAATTGTATTTTTCGATAAGTTCTTTAAGTTTCATGTTTCTCCTTAATTATATTAATTATTTATTTAAAATCAGCAAGAAGACCTTGTCTTTACAATGTGGGAATGAATTGTAATCCTTTGCCGTATTTAATTAAATTGACTAACTCTGTTTTAACGGGCTTTTTTAAACCCGCAAGTTTAATATATTTACCTAAATTCTGTATGCCTTTAATAATATAAGTTTTATTGTTAAATTTTATTAAATTATTAGGTTGAAATTTATATTTTTGTTTTTTGACAGATGGTTTAAAACCTTTACGGTTAAGTTGTGTACATCTGTTTTGCCTGCGATTAAAAGAACCATTAATAATATTTGTCCTTTCTTGCTTATTTCCGTTTGCTATACAGAAAGCGTCGTTAGAATGAGATTTATTGAGTTTTAATACTATACGGGTTGATTTGGTAATATAGCCGTAAGTAATGCTAATAGTATTGCCTAATTTTCGCAGTTTATTAGCTATTTTCCAGCGTAAAATAGACATTACCGTCTCGGCTTTAAAGGTTTTATGCTTTTTAATAGATAATTTGAGTTTGTCTTTGTGATAAGCTTTATGACAAGTTTTGCATAAGGTTATTAGGTTATCTGGTCTATCCCCGCCTGTCTGACGGCTTTCGATGTGATGAACATTAAGAATTGTATTACTTTTGCCACAATGTTGGCATTTATGATTATCTCTATAAAGAACATACTCCCTTATATTCCAAAAACTTGATTGTTCTCCATTTTGATATTCAATACCGGATATATTAGGATTTTTAATCCTTTGAATATCGAAAGCTGCTACTTCAATAATAATTTTAGATATCGGTAATATAGATTTGATAAATTCTATTGTTTTGATATGACTATCTAATTTATGCTGGATACTTGGAGCGAGCCAACCGGTTTTAATATTGCGGTTTAAGAATCTTGATTTTCGATACCAGAGCCTGTTTCTGCGAGTTCTGCGGTATTGTCTTCTTTCGGATAAAAGTTTTGGTATATCTGTTCTTAATTTTATTTCGGAACTAAAGAGTTCTTTGGTGTCCGATATTGCCGATAAACCTATGTGTTTGTAACCGGTATCGACGCCTAATTTTATATCTTGTTTATAACCAGAGCTACCGTAAATTAATTGAATAGTAAACGGAGTTCTTTTAATTACTTTGGCCTTACCTGCTTTTAATAGTCTGCGAGCTTTTGCGGGACTCGTAGGCATTAACGGTTTACCATTTTTGTTTACTACATAAACATAAAATTTCATTTTTTACCTTTTAATTGAAGTTAATATTAAACTTTTCTCTCCATTGTTGGAGTAGGTTTTCTTCGGGATTGTTATTAACCGTTTTTAAGTCCGCCACACTGAGAGTTTCCTCTCTGTTTAATAACGGACCACAGTTGCTACGGACTAGAGAATCCGTAGGTGTGTTGGTTATCCGTCTTGTTAATAACTTTTGCGATTTAATTTTTATAATTAAATGCCCCCTAATCAACCATTAGATATCTTGTCGTCACCGACAAGCCCCGTCTGAAAGGGCGGGGTGATTGACTATTTAGTGAATTATAGATAATACAAATGCAAAACATATTAATACCGGCATTATTGAAAATTTAAAAATTATATAGGTTTTTTGTATAATTTTTAAATTTTGTTTATCAATAAACGGTTCTGTTGAAAATAAAATATAGAAGTAAAAAATTAAAAAAAATATTATATAGACAGGTATGTTTTGCATTTGTTATTATCCTTAAAAAATAATTAATTTTATAAAAAAATGTGTATTATTAAAATCCAAAAGATGATGTTACCTGTGAAGATTGATGAATAGATAGTTAGTTTTAAAAAATCAATATTTTTCATTTTTTATTCCTTTTTTTAATTAATTATTGCGTTCCTGTTTTGCCATTTTTTCAAACAGGGGGAATAATTTATTTTTACGGTTTAATATGATGACTACATCTCTTTTTAAACGTTTATCTATACTATATGAATCGCAAATTAATCCCGGTTTATACATAGAGAATGCAATATTGGCATTTAATGTGTTATTCCTAGTTAGATGATACATATTTAGCAATAATGCGCAGGTATCGCTATTATAATCTTTTATTATGTAAAAGCCGAAACCTATATCATTGCCGTATTTATTTACAAAATGGTTGCCAAAGTAGTTACCTAGCTTATAATCATAATAGCTGTTTTTAATTTTTTTGTACATTTGATTGCTATTGCTGAATCCGGCGTAAGTAAACGGCAGTCCTTTGTAGGCGAATACATTTTTAGCCGATATTGTTAAAGTTAAAATAAAAAGTAGCGTTAATAAAATTTTTTTCATGTTTTTTCTCCTTAAATTAATGATTTTAAATTATTTTTTAATATATTAAGTTTAATTTGTTTTTATTTTATTTATAATTAAATAAAGATTTTTGAGTGGTATCTTTTTGATGTTAATTATATTATTATTCTTTTTAATTCTTTTGTATGTATTGTGTTTATTTCGTTTTCTCTGATTCTGTTGATTAATTTTGTTATATCTTGTTGTGAGTGCCATGGCGGTATATGTATCGGCATGAATTGTTTGCATTGAGATTTTTTAATTATTTTTATTACGCCTGTTTCATAAGAATGTTTTTTGCTTGGGTGTATGCCGTTGGATTCTTTTCGGATTAGTTTTTGTTCGTCTTTTACGATCCATATTTCATGGAGCAGTAATTGTATGTTTTTTACGAAATCTGCCGTTTTATCCGATATTATCGTATCTGTAATATATGCGATTTCGTTATTTATTTTTATTCCTATGGAACCGTTTGGGTGATGCTGGTTAATTAATTCTATATTTATGTCGTTTATTTTAAAATTATCGTTTTTTATTTCTATTACTTCTTTTATTGGCAGATTTTTAAAACTTAAGGAAAATAACGGCATAGAAAGTAATGTTTTTAACGCTTTTATGTTTTTTGTTTTTACCATAGGATATATTGGGCAATATAATTTAACTTTTGTGTTTAATTGTAGTCCCGTTAAATATGAAAGCCCGCATATATGATCTAAATGGTAATGCGATAATATTATATTTATTTCTTTATCTTTTATTATTTCTTTTATTTTTTCGGATAAGAGTCTGCTTATACCGGTTCCCGCGTCTAGGATAATGACTGTATCTTCTTTTATAATTAAATAACAGGCGGTTTGCCGTCCGTTATATGGAAAAAATCCGTTTATTCCTAGCGGTATTAATTCGGTTATTTTTGATTATTTTTGATTAATTATTTTATTAATTATTTTATTTTTTTTTATTTTTTTTTTCAAGTAAAATTTGATATGTCGATAATTTTTTTTATTGCTATTTTTTTTTAATCAGGATTTTTTCTATATTTACCGATTCGAGATATTCGAAGTATCCTTTATATATATAGGTTGGAATTTTAGCCTGATTTCCGTTTTCTTTTATGTAGAATAGATCCATACTACCAGGTTCGAATGTATAATCTGGTTTTATTTTATAATCTTCTTCTATAATTTTTTTTACTTCTTCGGCTTTGTCGTAATTTTTGAAAACATCTAGATATTCTATTTTACCCGAAGAATCTCCAAATGAATCTCCCGTTTTATATAGGATATATAATAGATAAACTTCTTTATTTAGAAGATTGTCGTTTACTTCTAGGTCGTAATGTTCTTTTTCGGTAACTTTTACGGCTCCTTTTATGTCATGGTAGGTTTGACCGCTCCATTCGCCGTATTCTTCGCACGAGCCTTCAAAATCCGTGAATGATTCGTCTAAAATTTTAATTTTCATTTTTATTTTCTTTACAATAGTGGTTTTTCAATATTTTAATCGTCATATTATTTAAGAAATCAAAATCTGCATGATCTCTGACTTTTGAATTTTCATATGATGTATTTAGTTTTTTTTCTATATTTTCGCCTTCTTTTAAAATTTCATTTAATGAATATCCGCCGGATTTTATTTGTTTAATTTTGTCGGCGTATTTTAATGGAAATTCTAATTTACCGGTTTCTAGCAGTTCTATTCCTTCGAGCAGGAGCCGTATATAGTGGCTTGCGAATTTTGTGTCGTAGCCGTATTTTGATATTAATTCTTTACGGTTGGTTATTTTGTTTAATTTTTCTTTTATTTGTTTATAACATTTGTATAATGTATGTGATTTTGTAAAGTGTGTGTCTGCGAATTCTATGTTGTCTTTTTTAATTTTGAGATTGTTTATGAGTTTGCGTTCTATTAGTAATGAGATTAATTCATCTTTATAATTTTCGTTTTCTTTGATTAGCGTATTGTATTCATTTTCGAATTCTTTATATAAATTATAATGTTCTAATTTAATTACCATTTTGTGTCTTTGTGTTTTTGCATATTCTCCGAATCTTTTGTATATTGATTTTTTTGATAAAAATTTATTATAATTTTTTTTTATCGTTTTATATTCTTGCGATGATTTTATTATATTTTTATCGTTTATAAATAACATTTCTAAAATGTTTGGATTACATTTGAGCGCCAGATTTATAAATTTTCTTATTTCGAATAGTTTTATATCTACGGAGTCTTTAGTGTTTTTATTATTTTCGTCTTTTTTTATTACCGTTCCGTCTTCGGATTCTTCGGTTAATCTTAAAAGTCCGAATATATATTGTTCCGCAGGCATGAATATGCCGTTGTAATCTTGATCGGAATCGGGCGTATTCGTTCCGTATAATTGGGAACCGGATATATTTTTTAAAATTATTTTGTTTATTAAGTTATTAGTCATAGTCTTTATATGCTGTGTTTGTGTAAGGAAGATTATGATAGAATAATTTTAGTATATTATTTATTTCTTTGTTTTCTGTTGTTTCTATCCCTTCTTTATGTTTATTGTGATTCCAGTTTTTGCTGGATTGTATTTCAAATTCTCTTATACAAAAATTAAATATTTTATCGTTTTTATTGTGTACAATTATTTTAATCATATCTGCCCATTGATTGTCTTCGTTAATGTATTCTATTGGTGTTATGTTTATTATAGGTTTTTTTAAAAAATCTTCTAATTTTACAAAATTTTCGGGATATTTTTCTTTGATATGATTGCAATAATTTGATTCGATTTCTTCTTTTATTTTTTTAATTTTTTGTTTTTCTTTTTCAAGAGAAATCAGTAATTTGTTATATCTGTTTTCCGTATTTGTATTTTCCATAATGTTTGTTTTTATATTTTATAGGGATTGGTTTAATTGTTTTATTCGACATATTCCGTATTTACATATGGGAATTCATCATAAAATAATGTTAAAATTTCTTTTATTTCTTTATCCGTTACTTTTTCTAGTTCATTTGCATATCCGTTATATAGCCAGTTGGAATTTTTTCTTATTTCAAATTCTTTCATACATTGTTCGATAGGAGTATTGTTATCGCATAATGTATTTATCATGATTGCGTCTGCCCATTCTCCGTTCTCGCCTTCGTATTCTGTCGGTATTAATCTTGTTATTTTTTTATTTATGAATTTTTCTAGTTTTTCAAATTTATCGGGATATTTCATTTTCATATATTCATGATAATTTTCTTTTACTTTTTTTTTGATTTCTTCTAATTTTTCCGTTGTTTCTTTAAAGGATTTATTTAATGTTTCATATTCTTCTTTTGTAATTTCCGTGTTTTCCATGGTTTTTTCTCCTGTTTTGATTGTTGTATTTTATTTTATAATTATATAATATGTTTTATTATGATGAAAAATTTTTTTAAAGAAGATTTGTTTGATAGTTCCGTAAAGATATATATGTCTATTACCGGGATTGATGATGTCGTTGCCGATACCGTGTTTGGCAATAAGATTATTGATGTTTATTTTGATTTATTAGAAAAAGATGAAGTAAATTTTGATAAATTGTATAGTTTTATTTCTAAGAATTCTTTTTTTTGCGATGTGTTAAATAAAAAGAGAACCGAATCTGTTTTATATAGAGAACCGGTTGTTATTATTCTTGCATGGCTTGTGTTCAATAATAGTATTACGGTTCCTAAAAGATGGCCGGAAGATTTAAATTATTTGGAAGATTTTTATATTTCCGTCGGTATTTCAACGCAGGGATTATTTTAAATATTTATTGTTTTTTTTATGAATTTTAGTTTATCGTATTCGATAAGTTTTTTTAAGTTGTTTATTCCTATCGAATCGTTTATACTGCGGTTAATTATTGGAAAATTATAAATATCTTTATATTCCGGTCTTTCGTAAATATTTTCGTTTGTTATATAGTCGTTTATATTGTCTATTTCTTTTAAATCTTTTCCGAAGCTGAATTCTTCTTTATTTTTTTTATTTATATATCCGTATTTTTTTATAGTTAAATTTGATATTTTTTCGGGAAGGCCTTTGAAATTTTTAAATGTCGTATTTATGTCTAAAAAAATATTTTCAAGATGGTTTTCAGGGAAATCAAAGTATTCTTTTAATGATTCTATTCCGAAATCTAATTTGTTAATTTCTAAATTTGTCGTTATTTTAATTTTTTCTTCTTCTTTTTTTATGTATAGTCCCAGATTGTTAAATTGTAGTTTAATATTTTTATATTTATCTTTTATTTTTTCTTTTTCTATTAATTTATGATTTTTTATAAGGCTTTCTATGTTGTTATATACATAAAATTTATTTGTATCGCAAAAATAATATTCTCCTTCATCCGTGTTTTTATTAATATTTTCTTCTATGAATGTTTTTACTTGTTTTCTGATATATTTTGGAAAATTTCCATATGTTGTAATTGAAGGATAAAATAATTCTTTATTATTTTTTTCGTTAAAGGATAAATATATATACATTCGTCCGTGGGGATTTATTATTTCGTCGTCGTCGTTATTTACAAGATATCCGATTATAACCTTAGAATCTGCAATTAAAGATATTAACATTCTGGGAATTTCATATATATCTTTTTCTTTATTGTATAGATTTGTGCATGAGTTCCAATTTTTGTTGGTCGACATATTTATAATATCTATATGTTTTCTGGTAAAGATTACTTTTGTATCTGATAATTCGGCTCTGTTTATATCGTTTGTAAATATTTTTTTTAATTCGTTATCTTTTATAAAATGGTTTATTTTATATATATTTTTTGAATTTTGAGGTTTTACTAATCCCTTTTTATAATTTATAATTTTTAGGTTGTTTTTTTTACAAAAGTCTTCTATTTCCGTCGGTATTTCTATATCTTCTTTTTTTTGATGATCTATATTGAGCGGTAATCTTTCTGTTTTACCGTCGCCGAAGAATTTGTCAAAATATTTATTGTTGTAGAATTTATATTTTTCCATTGAATTTAATAATTCTTCTTGTATTTTCTTTAGTGTTTTGATTTCCATAATCTAAATTTGTAATTTTATTATTTATTGGCTATAATTTATTTTATGATTTTTTTAAGTTTAAGAATAATTTTAATTGGAGGCATTTATTATGAGTAACAAAAATGCGTTAGATGATGTTATTAATCTTTCGGGCGGGAAAAACGGAGATATGAATTTACAGTTTATTAAACATAAGCCTACGGATGAAGAGACTATGATGTTAGATCCGGTTAAGGCTATTAAAGATAATAAACCCAAACTTTATTTAGGTTCCGGCAATATTCAGGATAAAATTAAAGATAATAAACCTAAATTTTATTTAGGTTCTGGAAAAGAAAATAATGTTCGTAAGAGCAATAAAATATAATTGGTTTATTTTTATGTTAGTTGTTTTATTTGGAGGTATTTATGGCTAAAAATTCTCAAAAGGTCTCTCGTTCATCAAGTAAACAATCCGTTAATTCTAATGGAAATAAAAAGTCTATACTTGGTTCTTTAATTGATTCTATTAAACGGCTTTTTGGCGCGGAGCAAGATTCTGGTAAGACAAACGATGTTACGTCTGATAATAGTAATGGACAGCGGGTTGTGATGCAACCGGATGAAGATTTTGAAAGGGAAAGAGAAGCTTCTAGAAGAGCCGGTCGTAATGTCGAGCCTGTTAGATATGTTGAAGTTCGTCAAGCCGAACCCAGAGTTACGGGTAATACCGCCGAACTTCGCGGTAAGAGTAATACTGACGATCTTCGTAGTAAAATTGCCGAGATGACGGCGGCTCTTGAAGCAGAGGAAGGTTTGGGTGGCGCTTCCGAGAAAGATATGCCTAAGGATACGATGCTTAAAGATAAACCTAACGATATTAAGAATGCCGATAAACAGCAAAATGTCGCTGGCATTAATTCTAGTTCTGTTAACGGTAAGAATAATGCTGAAGGATTACAGCAAGGTCCCGTAAAAGCTGTTAATAATAAGAAAAATAATGTTAATAATGGCGTTCAAGGAGTAGGAAATAAAGATATTAATAATCGTAAGGATAAGAAAAAGTTAAATCCTTTTAAAAGTATCGGTAAAGATAAGAATGGAAATAGGAAAAAAGATTTACAAAATAAAGCTAGAAATTCGAGACCTGTTATGAAGAAAGCTAATTCTAATAGTAATAAAAGTAAAGTTAGTTTTAAGAAATAAATATCGTTAATAGAATGGTTTGTTGTAGAGTTATTTTATTCCGGCGGATTTTTATGAATCCGCCGGAATTTTTTATGTTATATATATTATGATGTTTTAATATGTGAATTAATATATTTATTTACATCGTCTAATATATCGTTTGGTACTAATACGCTTGTAAAAGTTATAATTTTATTTGGTTCGACTTTTATTAATTCCGTCGTGTCGTCTTCTCCAGACCATATTAAATTTATGTTGCCTTTGGTAATATATTTTGATAATAATGTTGCGAATTTCTCATTTTCGGTAAATTTTCCGTAACTATATTTTATTTCCATATCATAACATTCTTTTAAATCGCATCTTTTAATATATTTTACAACTTTTGCGTCTTTTATAATACCATCTAATTTTGAAATTTCTTCGTTAAGTTTATCGATATTTTTGAATTTAGCGTTTAAGCTGAATTCATATCTGAATCTGCTTTCGTATCCCATTTTTTTTCCTTTTTGGTAAAGTTATTTTTTAGGCGTTGCGTTTATAAATAACGGTAATGGATTATTATTTCTTTCGGGAACGTAAATAACCTGGTTTTTAGTATTTTTTAAATTCTGGAGCCATTTGTAGTCAAGGTATCCCGGATTTTTATTTAGAGCGTCTCCGACTATTTTTATTGATTTTGCGATACCGACTGCCCGTTCAACTTCTGCCTGAGCAAGATAAGTAGCGGCTTCTTTTTTAGCCCTTGCGCGTACTTTTGCCGTGTATTCTGCGTATTTTGCTTTGGCCAGCTTTGCTTCGCCGGACATTTTAGACGACCATACGCCGTATATCGGTACTATATACATGATTATTGCTACGACGAATATTATAAATAATATTATCGCTGAAACTATTGTAGGAATTTTTACATTTTCGGTTTTTTCATTATAAAATATTGACATTGATTACTCCTTTTTAAATTTTAGATTCTATATCTTTTTGCATATTGATTATTTTGTCGAATGCATTTATTCCCGTATCGTATTTAGTTACTTCTCTTTTTTCTACGAAAATTTTTTTATTTTCCGTATTTATATATTCATATAGGTTATATTTATCCGCGGGAATTAATTGTTTTTTCGGGACGAATATTTTACACAGTTTTTTTCTTGTTTCTTCGTCTTTATCGGGATCAGGATTTATCATATATAATATATTAAGATGTTTAATGAGCTGAATACTGTTTACCGTAATAATCACATTGATATTTCTGTGTATAATTTGAACGAGTTTATTTGCCATTTGTATTTGTTCTTCTATGGTTAAATAAACTTCAGGAAGATCTATTAATAAGTTTTTATGGAATGTGTTGCTGTCCATCATGGAATGATACATAATATCTTCTAAATATGGTTTGCCTTTATCGTATTTATTTGTTCTTGATAAGGATATATATATCGCGTTTGTTTCTTTTTTAAATTTGTCGTTATATATGCTGTTAAGTATATTATGTTCCGCAGGAACATTGCATATTGCGGTTAGTCCGTTGATTTCTACATCGTTAATGTTTATCATTTTATTCCTCTTATTTAAATTTAATGTTTTTTATAATATTTTTGCCAGATTTTTTTGTTCGTGCATTTTTCTCATTCTTTCCGCCGCCTGTTTTCTGTTTTCTTCCGACATCGTTCTTTTCTTTTTGTTTGGATTTGAATTATATGGCTGGAATGCATATAGGGGACAGTCTGTAGTTATACAGTCTAGTTCTCCCGCGTCGGCGCCTTCGATATAACACATATAACATTGTGCTAAAATTGCTTCTTTATGGGATAACGGTTGGCCGTTTTTGAATTTTAAATAATCGCTTTTTCCCCTTCTTGATATTAAGTCGTCTTCTAAAGGTTCTTCTCCTTGTTCTTCTTCTTGATTTTCTTCGTTTGCTGTTTCTTCCGTATTAAATTCGTTTTCGTTTGATTCTTCCATGTCTGATGACTGATTTGTTAAGTTTTCATTTTCATTCATTTTATATGTATCTCCCTTATTTTAAATGTTAATGTTAGCGGTATATTTTATAATATATGTTTTGTTTTTATATATGGGAATTCTTCGAATATATTGCTTATAATATTTGATATTTTTTTATTGGGAATATCTTCTAATATAATTGCTTCTTTATTTTTTTCCCAATTATCGTTTCTGCTGATATCAAATAATATTTTTTTGTTATTTGTCATTTCTATTAATACCGTATCGCACCATCCGTCGTAATCGTCTTCATATTTTAATGCGATTATTTTTTCGATATTCGCGTGTAAATATTTTTCTAAGGCTTCTATATTTTTTGGATATTCGGTTTTATAATAATTTATAAAATCGTTATCTATTTTTTCTTGTGTTTCTTTAATTAGTTCATTTAAAATATTTAATCTTGTAATTTTGTTTTTATAATTTAATTTTATCGTTTCTTTTCCGTAATTTGTTTTCATAGTTTTTTTTAATTATTATCTTATTTATGTTATTTTTTATATATCGAATGTGTTTTCGTAGAATATTCCTTTTATGTCAGGTGCCGATATTCTTATTTTTTTTAATATATTTGATTCTATGTCTATCCCTGATGATATTTCATATTTATATGTTTCATTTAAGTATGATAATAATTCTGCCTGTGTGGTAGTTAATTCACTTATATTTATTTTTTTCTTAATGTTTTTTATATCTTCTTCAAATTGTTTTTTTAATTTAGGAAATTCTTCTATTATTTCATCTTTTGATAAAAATTTTTCTTTGCGGTATATTATCTTTGTATCTAATATATTTTCTAAATGATCTATGAACATAGTTATTATTGTCGTAGTATGTTCAAATTTTTTTGATGCTAATTTTATTATAATTTCTTTTACTTTTTTATCAACTTTTTTTTCAAGTATTTCTTTTAATGTGTTTTTTTCGTCATTTTCGCTTCTGATCACTTTTTTTATTCTTATTAAACGATCTACGGCGTATTCATATTTTTGTCTTGCTAATGATATTATTGTTTCTTCCATTTGTTCTTTTATCATTTCTATTGTTTCTTTTACGGTTCTTTCCATTTTTATTCTCCTTTTTAGTTTTAGATTAGATATAATTGATATTTTGATCAATATAATTTGAAATTTCTATTAAAAAATCATTTATCATTTTATCGGTATCTTTAAATAATTTTGCGGGGAATTTGTTTTCATTTTGTATTTCTAAAGATAATTTATATATATTGTTTTCATTATTGTTGTTTTTTTCATGTATGTAAAAATCTTCTCCGTCCCATGATAGAAAAGGGGTATCGGTTTTTTTTATTTTAATGTTATTTGTTTCGGGAATATATTTTATAATATTTTTAATTTGACTTAAGTTATATTTAAAATGACTTTCTTTTTCTCTGTATTTTTGATTATATCTATTTATTTTTTGGTTTAATTCTTTTATTAAAATTTCTATATTAATTAAGTTATTTGCCATTTGATGACATTTTTTGATGTATTTTGAATTTCTGCTCATATGTGTACATTTAATAGTTAAATTTTTATATATTTCATAGAAATCTTTCCATATTTTTATATGTTTGATATTTTCAGGCCAGTTATTTTTTGCCCAATTGTCTATTTTATTGTTTATTTTACTTATTATATATTCTGAATCTGAATATAAATTTATTTTTAATTTGGATTCTTTAATTAGTTCTAGGGCTTTAACTATTGCTAATAGTTCCATTTCATCAGCTGATATTGGTTCTTTTTCAAGTCCACTAATTTCTTTTTCTTTATTGTTTTCTATTATTATTGCTGCGTATGCTCCGAGATTGTGTTTTTCATGATAAGAACCGTCTGTGTATATTTCTATCATTATGTTTTCCTCATTATTTTATTTTATATTTTATAATATGATTGTATTAGCTTTCTTGCTATTTTATCACATTCTTCATTATATTTTATATTTGCATGTCCTTTTACCCAAATGCAATTAATTTTTATATTTTTATATATTTTATAAATTTCTTGCCATATCTGTTTATGTGCAATATCTTTTGACCAGTTATTTTTTGCCCAGCCGTGCATCCAAGAAGACATGCCGTCTATTACATATTTTGAGTCTGAATATAGATTTATTTCTTGTTCCGGTTCTTTAATTGTTTTTAATGTTTTGAGTGCATTGAGCGCTGCCAATAGTTCCATCTCTTGGTTTGTAGTATATTTTTTAAATTCGGATATTATTTCTTTTTTATCGTTGGTTAGTATTATTGTCGCATATGCACCAGGACCGGGATTTTTTGAGCAGGCGCCGTCTGTATATATTTCTATCATTATATTCTCCGTGAATATGTTTGATTATGAATATTATTATATTATTATTATTTAATTGAAAAGATAAATTTTTTTTATTAAGTGTTAATATTATTAATGCAGCGACCGCCATTGTAAATTAATTAAATTAATAAACTATAGCGGTCCCCGAGCCAACACTACCTCGGTTGGTAGAGTGACAAAAGTTAAGAATTTGAATCTTATTTATAATAAAATTTGATTTGTTATATCGGGTTCTATGTGTTTTATAAATCTTTCGAAATGTTCTGGCGTCATTTCGTTAATTTCTTTTTTTACGGCATTTATTGGTGATATATTTTTTATATTATCTATTTCTCTTAGCCATAATTCATCGGAGCGTTCATTTTTATTTTTGATATATAAATTGATTATATGATCTCCTGTTGTAAATATTTCATAGTTGTATCCGTCTATTATATTTATAAATTTTTCAAAGTTTGTCATGATATTCCTTTTTTATTTTTCTATTAACCAGTAATTTATTTTTATTGCTTCCAACTCTTCTTTTGATAATACTTTGCCTTCCTCTAAACGTGTAGCGGGCAAAGATATTATCATTTTATCGTTGTTCATTTTATAGTTTTCCCTGTTAAACTTTAAACTTAAACCTAATTTTGCATTTAAAAGGTCAACGGTACCCTGATGACCTATAATTGAATAAAGTTTTTCGTTTTTTATGATTTCTTTTACTTGTTCTTCGTTGATTGGAATAAACTTTAAGTTTGTTTCTTCGTTTAACATATTAATACTGAATGCGTTTGCCATTATTATCATGATTTCTCCTTTTTTAAGATATTAATTAAAAATAAAAATAAAAAAAATAAAAAATTTTTTCTCAAAAACTTGAGAAAAAAATAGAAAGAAAAAAAATGACGATATATATTTTAAGCCAATGTAAATATTGTATTTGCACTATAGATGTTAATTTTTTTAGTATTTTTTGGGATACTAAAAAAATTTTTTTCAGTGTAATATAGTTTTTTGTTATCAATCATTTCGTCTATCGTTTCTTCTAAATATCTTTTGAAAACACCGATAGGTGAATTAATCATGTTGCAATCTTTTGCAACGATTGATAATTCTTTTATCATTCCTTCTTTGTTATAGTTTATTTTGCTTTTTTTCATTTCTCTTATTGTTTGTATTACAAACATTTCTACTTTTTCTTTCTGATTCATTTTTATCTCCTTTTAAATAATATTATAGTTATAAAGTAGTTAAAAAAAGAAAAAAACAAAAAAAATTTTTTTTCTCAAAAACTTGAGAAAAAAAAATAAAAAGAAAAAAATAAAAGTTTTTAAATGTTTTTTGGGCGTATTGAGTCGATTCTTTTTTGTGCTATATTATAATATTCTTTATTATTTTCGCAAGCGATGAAATTTCTGTTTGTTTGGATACAAGCGAAGGGAATTGTTCCGTTGCCGGTAAACGGATCGAATATTATTTCGTTTTTGTTTGTTAGCATTTCGATTAATAATAATTGAGTTTCTATTTTTTTTTGGGCAGGATGTCCAATTCTTTCGTTTTTAGGCATCGTTCTTTGTATATTGATATAATTTCTCATTTGTTTTCCGTTGTTGTATTTTTTTATATCGTCGTGGTTGAAAGTCCAGTTTGAGTTATTTTTACAATATATTAAACAGAATTCTGTAGATGGCGCTAGTCCTCTTCTTGTTATATTCGGTGGCGCGTCGTGTTTTATCCAGGTTATTATGTCTAAAAATTTTGGGAAATATTTTGATAATATAGGTTGTATATCGAATATGCTTATTCTGTCTCCCCATACGGTTATTGTGCCGTTTGGTTTTAATATTTTATATGATTCTTTTATCCATTTTTTCGTAAATTTTATATAATCTGTTTTATTTTCAAATTTATTCCAGTTTTCGTTTAATGTTTTATAATTTCCATGACTTTTTCCGATAAATTGTTTTTTTTTGAAATTTCCATATGGGGGATCCGTGATAATTGCATCTATAGAATTTTTTGGTATTTTTTTTATTATGTTGGCATAATCGTCGTTAAATATTTTGTTAATTTGTAATGACATATTGTATTTTTTTGTTATACGGTAAGTATATATTTTTTTATGTTTAGCGTTGAATTAATCGTCTTCTAAATATAAGGCCGTGTTATCGTTTAACAGCATATAATAATGTCCGTTTAACATTCCCCTATATTCTAATGAGAACCATGCTCTTTGAACTTCCGGCGTTGCGTTTATTTCTACTTTGCAATCGTATTTATTATGCCATTCGCATCTGTATTTTTTTTTATTGTCTAAAGCGTCTTTGATTGCTATTTTATAATATTCGGGTATTTTCCATGTATTGAGCGTTGTCGTTTTATATTCTGTTATTCTGTTTATTCCTATTTCTTTAGCTTTGTCCCATGCGTCGAAATGTGTTTTTATATCAGGATTGTTTAGTAATATCTGTTCTTTTTCTTGTGTTAATTTATTATTTTCGTTTAATAAATTATTCCATATATTTGGGTGTCTGTTTTTTTCTATTGCTTTTTCCCATTTTTTTAAGTCCGAAATATATTTTTGTGCCGGCGTTAGTTCTTCTTTTATCGTTTGATTTTGATATACGAAATATAATAATCCTTCGTTTATTAGTTTTGTTATTTCCGTTTCATATTCTATGCCTCTCGTACGGCTTTTTTCCCAGAGTACCATTAGAGAGCCTAATGTAGATATTGATATTCTTCTTTTTACGGTTTTGTTTTTATCGTCTTTCCATTGGATTTGTTTGGAACCGTTTGTCGCGTTTATCAGATTTTTTAATTGTTCTTTGTTTTCTATTTTGATAAGCATTTTTATATTTCCTATTCTTATTTGGAGTTTTATTAATTTTTATTTTTTAAATAATCCTCTTTTTCTTTATAATACATTTCTTTTAATTTCCACCATTTTCTATAACTTTTGAGGTTGCATATTTCTTCCGTCATTACATCATGTGTATCTGAATATGATTCGGCGCCGGAATCAATCCATTTTTTGTATGATTCCGTATTTGTGGATTCTTCTACCCATTTTCTATATTGTTTTGTGGATCTGTATATCAGAGATTTGATTTTGTTGATCATATTTTATCCTTGTTATTTTTGTAAGTATAGGTTAATTTGTCGTGTATCCCGGTTTTATGAATACAAAATCCGGATTATTTTTATTATTTATTTGTAAAATTTTATGCGCCGAATATGTTTTTATTCCCGTTATTCGTATACTTCCTGGATATGTTATCCCGTTATATCCGATATGCTGTTTTTTTTGAGTATATTCTAAATACCAATTTCCGTCGCGGGTTCTTTTTAATTTAATATTATTTGTATATCTTCCTTTTACGGGAATATTAAATTCAAAATATCCAGCGTATTTTGGTTTTGCCGGTATTCCTATAATTTTATACCATTTATTTTTTGATATGTCGATTTCACAATTAAACATTTTATCTCCATGTTTTATAGTGTTATATATGATTGTTTATATCAATTTAATTTTTAACAATATCTATGCCATTTTGATCTTTCAAAATCTTCTTTATATCTTTCTAACATTATATATTCCGCGTATTTTGATATGTCATTATTAAAGAATTTTTTTATAGTTTTGTTTAATTCATCATAGAATTCTTTTATTATATCTCTTTTTGCAAAATATATGGTATTTTGTTTTCTATCATATATATTCGGTAATTTGATATTATATGTATTATTTTTTAGTAAATTTATTAATTGATCGTAAACTTGATCATCGGGAAGTTTTTCCATATATTGTTTTTGTATTCTTTTAATATCAAAATCATGGATATCTGTTTGTGAAATGATCATTCCATGGCTAAAGATGTCGTCGATTATATTGATTTCGGTTTCCGATAAATCTTTGTATATATTTTCCGTGTTTTCCATTTTTTTCTCTTTTTAATTTTGTTTTAATAAGGTTTATTTAATTTTTTTTGATAAGATAGTGTTAAGATGATATATACCAGTTGTTTTCAGTATATAATTTATCGAAATCTTTTTTATATTGTTTTAATATAGTATGTTCTATATATTCCGATATATCGTTGTGGAAAAATGCTTTTATTTTTCCGTCTAGTTTATTATATTCTTCTTTTATGATTTCTTCTTTTACGAAATAGGTAGTATATTCTTTTGGATTATTTATATTGGTTAGTTTTATGCTGTATGTGTAATTTTTTATTAATTCTATTAATTGATCGTATAAAAATTGTTTTATATTTTCATCTTTTATTTTTTTTAAATCGGGGATTTCGATATCCGCTTCTTTTATTATAACCGCCGTAAAACTCCGTCCTTTAGGGCGGAGATATAAGGCGGACTATTTAGGCGTATTTTGTTTTTCTATATACTCTTTAATAATGCTTAACGGAGCTTCGCCGCAAGATGCGGCAAAATAAGACGGACTCCATAGATGGTTTTTCCAGTAATATTTTCTAATTTCCGGAAATTTCTCTTTCAGTTTTCTTGACGATACGCCTTTTAAAGAATTAATGAGTTTCGATACGCAGACTTTCGGCGGATAATTAATCAATATATGGATATGATCGGCTTCCCCGTTAAACTCCGTTAATTCAGATTCAAAGTCTTTACATATGCTTTCAAATAAAGATTTTAAATAATCTAAATGTTCTTTGATAAATATCTTTTTTCTGTATTTAGATACGAAGACCAGATGGACGCGCATTGCAAAAACGCAATTTCTTCCGGTTCTAATTTCTGTTGATTTTTTCATAGACCAATAGTATAATATACTTATGAAAATAAATCAAGCCTATAAATTTAAACTTAAGACCAATTACAATATAGAATCTAAAATAGACTTTTATCTCGGATGTTCCCGTTTTGTGTGGAATAAATCCTTGGCATTAATTAAAGCAAGGCTTGAGAACCGCAATATAGAAAAAGTTATTCAAAAAAATATAATTACTAAATATAAAAAACCTGAATATTTGCCTAATTATAACGAGCTTTCCGCAATGCTGACATTTTGGAAAAAGACGGACGATTGTTATTTTTTAAATAAAGCGCCGTCGCAAGCTATTCAACAGACGCTTAAAGATTTATTTGAAGCTGTTGGGCAAGCTTTTACAAAAGGCAGCGGCAAAAGATTTCCCGTATTTAAGAAAAAAGGCAGGACGGAAACTGGATTAAGATTTCCTCAAGGATTTAAAATTGATAATAACAGGGTTTTTTTGCCTAAACTTGGATGGATAGGATTTTTTAAATCAAGAGATATAGATGGAAAAGTTAAAAGCATTACCGTTAAAAAACTTGCAGACGGTTATTATATATCCGTATTAATAGAAAAAGAATTAGAAAAAGGCAAATGGTCGGATATTATGGATATAAATAAATTTAATCCGGTAGGTATAGATGTAGGTATTAAAAAAATAGTTACTCTTTCTAACGGAATATATTTTAAATCATTAGATTTAAGTAAAATAGATGCTAAGATATATAAAGAACAGACAAAATTAAGTCTTAAACTACATTCGAGAAAGAAAGGCGATAAGGTTAAAAAATCTAAGAATTACATAAAGCAAAGTAAGAAAGTAGCATTGTTAAATAAGAAAAAAGCTGATATAAAATATGATTACTTACACAAAGTATCTTCCGCTATAGCCAAAAACCACGGCTTAATTGCGATAGAGAACTTAAAAGTATGCAATATGACTAAATCGGCAAAAGGAACAGTAAAAAATCCTGGCAGTAAGGTTAAAGCTAAATCAGGGCTTAACAGAAGTATTTTAAACCAGTCTTGGTCAATGTTTTACGGGATGCTTGAGTATAAGCTTTTGCTTAACGGCGGTAAATTGATAAAGGTTAATCCGGCAAGAACGTCTCAGGAATGTCCCTTATGCCATTATACGCATAAAGATAACCGCCAAACGCAAGAAAATTTTATCTGTAAATCTTGCGGATTTTCTATTAACGCTGATTTGGTAGCTTCCGTTAATGTTATAAATAAAGCATTGCCGGATTATAATTTCAATCTCCCGCAGGACTTGCGGGAGTTAACGCCTGTAGAATATTTAAGTCTCTATAGAGGCCTAAATGAAGCGGATAAGGAAACTTATCGTCAGTAGCAGGAATTAGCTGATTCCATGAGGATAGGCTCTTTAGCAATATGCTGAAGAATCCTCGTTTTTTAAGACGAGGAGAAGGTCAATATGTTAAACTTGATTTCCGATAGATCTTCGTATTCGTTTTCCATATTTTTTATCCTCTTTTTTTAGTTTATTGTTTTAGTATTCTTGGTAATCGCTCCAATAATCTTCGTATGTCGTATTTCTTCCGTTTAATACTCTTGCTATCGTAAAATCCGATATAGATTCTACGGCGTCTTCCGATATGTCTCCTCTTTTTGCGGCGGATTTTCTTTCTTTTATATAACTTTTTATTTCATATATTCCTTCTTTAAAAGTTTCATATGTTGCAGGGCATTCGTCGCCCGGTTTTAGCCATGGAAAATATTTTTTATCTTCTTCCATCATTTCCGTTGTTGAAGCGTTTCCATATCCCTGATAAAGCGTTTCTTCTATTTGTTCGTAATGATATTGAGGCTCTAAAGATTTTGAGCATATTGAATCCCATACTCTTTCCGTGAAAAGTATTTTTTTTGTTTTTGGATGGATGTCGTAATGGTATATCTTTCCGTTATCAGGAACTACCGCGAGATCGGTTCCTATTAGTTTATTTTTGTTTTCGGAAGTTGTTGCGTATAATTTTGTTAATACTAAGTTATACTGTTCTTCTTTGGTTGTTTTTGAGATTATAAATAAGTCGTTGTTAAGTATTTTTTTGGTTGGAAATAAATCGTATGATTTTTCGTTTATTTCGATTTCTTCCGGTGCTTCATGTTTTGTTAAAGACAAATATTCATATTCGCCCGGTTTTTCTTTTGATGTAACATTTATTATTTTTATTGTTTTCACGGGGAGTTTCTCCTTATTATATTATAGATTGTTTAATTTTTCTTCTATTTCGTCTCTTAATCTTTTGAGTTCTTCGTCTTTTTCGATTATATCTTTATTTAAATTTTCTAAAGTGTATTGGATATCATCCATTTCTTGGCTCGTAAAATCGTTATATCCGACGTTATATGCTATAGGATCCATTTCTTTTAATATTTCGCCTGCCGTAAATTCGCTGTATCCTATTTTAATTGTGCCGTATGATTCTTCTAACATTTCTTTATAAAGCGTTTCTAAATCGTCTAGTTTGTCTATTATTGTTTCTAATTCGTCTTTTATTTCTTCTCTTTCTTCTTCTTTTGTTTTATTTTTCATAAAAAATTTTCCTTTTATTAAATGATTTAAGTTAATTTTTTGAATTTTTGAATTATGCGTTCACATTTTGCTGGTTTTCTTCGTAGGATTTGTAGTCGACTTCTTTGAGTTCTTCTTTTAGGAAGTTAAGTCCGTCTTTCCCGATTTCGCTTCCCGTGTATTCTATGATTTCATTTTTAGGATTGCATATTATGTATGAGTATACATTTCCGTTTAAGTAGTCGTCTAAATCTTTTATTTCGGATTCTAGTACTTTGTCTATCATGTTGGGTTCTATTCCTAGTTGTTTTATTTTTTCTTTTGTCGTATATATAATGCCGAATATTCCCGTATCCCATATGTCTGCCGGTTTGGTTATTTTTTCTTCCGCCGGTTTGGAGTATAATGATATTCCGCCGTGTATGTATGCGGTTATAACGCGCATATTGATTGCGTTATATTCTTTTTTTACATATTCTATGATTTCGTCCAATGATATAAAGTTGTCTGTATTTATTTCCGGAGCGTTTTTATCTGAATCAAATCTAGAATCTAAAGATATGAGTGTTCCCGCCGTTTCTTCAAAATTTCTCGGACTGTTTGCGAATTTATCGTATACTATATAGCCCTTATATTCATTCGGGAATTCTATTTTATCTAAATACGGTTCATATTTTTCACAGAATATTTCTGGTTCTTTTTTCATGATTTCTCCTTAGTTATTATATTTTTGGTTTGTTGCTTAGCCAGTTGTCTACTTTTTTTTTGCTTCCCCATGATTGCGCCGGCAGGTTATTGTCTATATAGTGAATATATACCGGAATAATTTTTTTGTTGTTATCGTCGGCTTTGTATACCGTTTCTTTAAGATTATTTTCTAATATCGCGTTTAAAAAACCGCCGGTTTCTTTATGTTCGGTTTCATATTTATTTAAGGAATCTATCATATTTTGTGGAATTAAACTGTAATTAAAATAATCTATTTCTTCTAATTCGTCTTCTTCTATTTTTTCCCAGCTTCCGTAATATTCCGTTTCTTTATATGTTGCTTTTGTTTCTATATCGGTGTCTAATATGCATAATTCTCCGCTTGTATATCCTTCTTCTACCATTTTTTCTATATGGTTTATCGATGTTTCGTCGAGTTTTTCTATTGAATTGTTTTTATTTTCATCGAATAATACCCATTCTATTTTTGCGTTTTTTACATATGAAATGTGAGTTTTTGTTTTATTATTAGATGGATTTAAAGAATTTTTATGTTTTGCTGTCATTTATTTTCTCCTTCTTTTGGTGTAAAGTTGGTTATTATTAATTCTGAACCTTTTTTACAAGCGGATTTTTGGTAATTGTTCATTCCGTATTGTAGTTGCCATTCTATTATATTAAAATCTTTCCATAGTGTTTTGATAAAATCGTTATTATCGTATGTTATTAAAAATTTATGTTGGCAATTTTTAACTGTTTCGAAGAATTTTATATGATCGAATTTTTTATGCAGGTTTCCGTTTTTTCCGTATAATTTTGAATCTGTATTTGAATAATACGGCGGATCTAAGTAAATAAATATTTCTTTTCCCGGTTTTGTAATTAATCGGGAGTAGTCTTCGTTTGAGAAATTAATTTTTTTTATGATTTCGTAGGATTGGTTTAATCTTTCTATTGAGGAATTCGTAAATCTTTTTAAAAAAGATTGTTCCGAATAGCCCCCGCTGTCTGCTGTTCCGGAGAATGTTATCCTGTTGAGTATAAAGAAGTCTACGGCTCTTTGTTTAAAAGGCGCGTTTTCATTTTTTCTATTGATTATATCTCTGTATAGTTCTTTGCCGTTTTTATATGTGTTTTTTATATTAATTATTTGTTCTATGATTTCATCTTTGGAATTTTTTAATTCCGACCAGAAATGATAAAGATCTTCGTTTATATCGTTTGCGTAATATTCCGCATCTGGATTTCGTTGTATTAGATAAAAAGATAGAGAACCGCCGCCAAAGAACGGTTCTCTGAATTCTTTGAAATTGGGTATAAAGCCGGATATGTATTCTGCCGCTTTTGATTTTCCGCCGGGATATCTTAACGGAGATTTTATTTTTCCTATAGACATTTGATTCCCATGTATTTTGCGATGTTTTTTATATCTTTTATGTTTAGTTCTATAAAAGAAAAGGTTTCGTTTGACAACGTGCAGTCTTCTTCTTCTTTTTCTAAGAATTCAAATATTTTCGACGATCCTGTTTCGAATTTTTTCCATGATTTAACATAGTTATTTGCTACGGTTATTATAATTACTTTTTCTTTTTTTTCTTCTTCCATGATTATTCCTCGGATAAGTTATTTTTTAATTTTGTCAGAATTTTATTTATGTCGTCTACGGATACCTGTATTAAAGGATTTTTACAAGCTTTGAAATTTAAACGCATAGTTAAAAAGGAAAAATTATCTATCAGGGATTTGATTTCGCTTTTTGTTATTTTTATTCTTGAATCCGTATATCCTTCACAGGTTTTTGCTATTTCTATGCTCGGTTCTGTTTGTCCTTGATCTGGATTTTTAAAATTTACTTCTTTAAACATTTGATATTTTTGGCATTCAGGATATTTTGTACAATCTTCGCAATTTTTAATATTTTTTTGTTTTTTCATGGTATTTATGATTGGTTATCGGTTGTATTTTGTTTTTTTTCCATATATGTTATTAATGTTTTTAACGGTGTAAATTTTGATTCTATTTTTTGTTTTTCTTCGTTTAGTTTATTTATTTGTTTGTATATTTCGGTTATTTTATTTAATATTTCTATATTTTTTTCGTTATCTTCATAAATTGACGATAATGATTCAGATATTTCTTTTGGTACATCGTTTACCGTTATGTAGCATCGTTCACCCATTAAATATTTTTCTTCTATAATTGCCGTTATTTTACAATGTTCTATTTCATGTTCGTTTGTATATATTATCCCGTCTATATATTTTAATTGCGGATTTTCTAGAAATTTATTTACCGATTCTTTTGAATATGTTTCTTTAACGATATTATATTTGTCGTCGTATATTTGATAACGCTGAGTAAATGTATCAAATTTGACGGTTAAATTGTTATGTTTTGTAGTAAGTATCATTATTTCTCCTTAATTTTTTGATTTTATATTAAAGACTGTATGAAGCTTTGATTTTTTCTAAGGAACCAAACATTTCTCTTATTTCTTCGCTTTTATTTTTTATTTTTTCCGATATTATTCGTAATTCTTCTATTAGTGTTTGAATTGTTTCGGTTTCGTTATCTATATATAAATTTGATAAATATATATTTTCTTTTTTGTCATTGCCGAATGTTACGGATATTTTATTTTTTTGTTTTAATTTTTGTATAAATTGAGGACTGTCTTTTATTATTACCGTTCCTTTTCTTATTTTTACTTCGTCGTAATAATTTTTATATTCGAAAACTTTTACGTTTCTTTCTTTTATCGGCGTTTTATTATTGTTTATTTTTTTGTATTTATTATAGTTATCTATAAAATCTTCTAATATTTTGAGCGATTTGGTTTCTTTGATCAGATTGTTTTGCATATCGAATATCTGATATGTATTTGTATCGTTGTTAAATTTGATAATGACGGATTCTTTTTCGTTTACTTTTTTTGCGGTTTCTAATATCATTTTTTCTCCTTAGTGTATAATGTTGTTGCGGTTAATTTATACTTTTAATCCGGTAAATTCTTCTACTTTTAATTCGCAGGTTATTTTATCGAATAATACTGCTTTTTCTTTATTAAAAGGTATGCATTGAAAATATATTTTATTGGTTCCCGTTAATGTTTTATAATTGAAATCATGAAATTTTGGTAATCTGTTGTTATATTTTATCATTTTTTGGTTTCCTTTTTTATATATTGTTTTTTTCATATTCGTTGCCCCAGCCGTCGAATCCTTCATGTTTTTTTCTTGCGAATACATCTAGTCTTTCTCCCGTGAAATATTGAGCTATCTGTTTATAAAAAGATTCCGGTTTTGTGCTGTGCGTGGTAGGCGTTTCGGTAAAGCAGGTTTTCATTTTGCCGAGTATTTTTTTATCGAATACCGTTTTTCCTTTATATCCAAAAAGAATATGTTCAGTAGTTATTTGATATGGTCCAAACGGGCAGGGACCCGTTTTTTTATCCCATGTTATCATTGTGTAGAATGTGAAGCCCCATTCTTCTAATAATTCAAAAGCTATTTTTAATATAGGTTCTTTAGTTTTTTTATCTTTGCTGTTTGTAGCCCATAACCATATGAAGCATTGATCGTTAGACCAGTCTTTAATAGGTATTTTCTTGATTTCTTCTTTTGACATAGTAGGATAATCTAATGTTGTGGTTTGGTTAGGCCTTGTTTTTCTTTTTCCTGTTTTTCTTTGGTTCCAAGGTGGATCTATTATTATGATATCGTATTTTTTTGGCATCTTATTTATTTATATTTTTCATAATTTTTAATAAAGTATTTCGGGATTTGTTCGTAAATCCCTGTTTAGAGTCCGTAGTTACCGTAAATTTTTTTTGGTTGGTTAATAGAAATTTGTTTATATCGTCTATGATGATAAAATTATTTATATTGTTTTTTTTTATAAATAATTCTATTTCTTTTCCTCTGGTATCCATAGGATGATTTGTAAATTTTATGGTAGGTGTTACTCCTATTATATGTTCTTTAATTTCATCTGAAAAATTTGATTTCAGCTGATCTATCGTTTGTATATTTTTCCAGTTGGAAGATATTACTATTTTCCATTCTCCCAGGAATGGTTTTAAAGTATTTTCGATAAAAGGAAGTTTGCAAAATTCTAGATTTTCATCACAGGTATCGGGATGCATAACTCCGTCAAAGTCTAGAAAAAATGCGTTCATGATATTATTCCTTTTTAAATGTTGCGGTTTAAGTTATTTTAAATTGATTATATTATTTCAGGTTCTGATCTATTGAAAAGTACTAAGATGTCTCTATTCCTGCATATATCTTGCATTTCGTCGGTTCTTTCAAATACATGGGGATCGTGTATTATATAGACATGAGTAACATTATTGTTTTTATCGGTATGTATGGTGCCTAATTCTCTTTTGAATACTTCGTCGCATAGGAATATCATGTATTCATATTTTCTTAAGTGTTTTACTTCGATATGTTCTTCTGGTGTAACGATTATTGTTTGAGTCATTTCGATTAATTCTTTAAGTGTTGCCATGAGAAATAGTCTCCTTATCTTAAAATTGATATATTTAAAAAATAAAAAACAAAAAAAACAAAAAAATATTTTCTTGCAATTAAGTAAGAAAATGCCTTTGACGCAGTAAAAAAAATAAAAAAAATACATTTTTCCGTACAAACGAAAAAATGTATTTTAAAAAAATAAAAGTGTTTTTGATATTATATTTGGTTTGTTTTTTTATGCATATATTGTTTTTCTATATTAGAGACTATGTTAATTTTGGCTTCTCTTACTTTTTGTATTATATATTCGTTTGATTTTCCTTCAAATGTTTTAGGATTTATGTATTTACTTACAGGTTGTTTTAGCGCTTCTGCTATTTTTCGTATTTCTTGTTTATTTTGTTCGGAAAAACTTGGATGATCAGCCGATACTACATCTATAAGAGCTTCTATTGAATTTGATCTTATTCCTTGGTCTATAATATCTAATTTTGTTTTGGTTTGCAGATGTTCGTAGTTAAACCCTATTATCATATGGTTTTTTGTTACAAATTGCATTGTACTCATATTATCTAAAGGAAGTTTTAGATCATTAAGTATTTTTGGTATTATTTCTGCGCCTTTTGCGTCATGACCAAAATGATTCGGAAGTTTATCTTTAGGCGTTTCTATTTTTCCTATATCATGAAAGAATCCGGTCATTTTATCGTCTGGGTTTGTGCAATTATTCATGACATTTAGCGAATGTTCTAATGTTGTTTCTTTGCCGTGATATTTTTCTGGTCCTGCCGGAGTTTCGTTCATTTCGTTTATAAAATGTAAATGCGTTAAATCCAAGTTTAGGTTCATGTAATTTTTGAAAAAATTATCCGTGTTTGGATTTTTAAATGCTTTTAACATTTCTCCCGATATTCTTTCTACGGGAAGTTTTTCTATCCCGTTTACAAGTTCGGTTTTATTAGTTTCGATGAAATTTTTTAGTTGATTTGATATTTCATATCCTTGCGATGTAAATCTTAATGCCCGTATTACTCTTAAAGGATCTTCTTTAAACGCGTCCGAACATTCTCTTAATTTGTTATTCTGTATATCTTGTTCAGATTGTTTTATCGGATATATATATTGTCCGTTTTTATCCATATATATTGCGTTTATAGTAAAATCGCGTCTTTTGGCGTCGTCTTCTAAGGATATGTTATGATCGAATATGATATCGAATTGTTTATGAGGATTATCGCTTGCGACGTCATTTTTTTGTTCTTTTCTCGGCAATGTTATTTCTATTTTTTTGTCGCCGAATTGGAATGCATATATAGGTAATGTGCTTTTTGGATCTATTCTTTTAAAATCCAGATTTGATTTTTTAAGAGCGGATTCTAAATCTTCGACCGGTCCTTTGAATACTAAATCTATATCTTTACTGTCTTTATTTTTGAGCGTATCTCTTACCGCTCCGCCTACGGCGTATACCGGATATTCGGTATTCTTTGAAAGTGTTTGTAAAATGTTGATGATTTCTTGTTTGGTATTTGCGGTTGAATCGTTTTTTAATTTTGTTTCGTCTGATTTTATATTTTGTTCAGGATTATTTTCTATTTTTTCTTCTTTTTTTAATAATTCAATCGGTAATTCGTTTACCGTTATTTCATTAAGATTATTATATCCTTTGTATAGTATGGGTATATCTAATTCTTTACCGTCATTTGTAGTATAATGTATATTACGAACTTTATCTGTAACATCTTCGTTATAATCGTCTTTCATTAATTGTTTTACTTTTTCCGCTTCTTCTTTAGTTTTAAAAATACCGACGATTACAACTTTGTTATTTTCAAATATGTCGTTTCCATCGTAATCTTCGCCTAGATTATTGTCATAGGAGTAAGATACGATATAAGCTTTTTCATTTTCACGGAAATCATCGTTTATTTCAAAATTACCATCATCATCTTTAGTTTCTGTAATTTTTGCCATTTCAAAATCAACTATGCCATCATCATCATAATGTTTGCCATTTTCATCTAAAATATTAACATACATTTTGTTGTCTCCTTAAAATAATGTTTTTTAAGATATATTTAATTTTTAATGTTGAGTATTATAGCATTATTTTATGGATTTTTCAATGATAGATATAGGTATTATTAATGAATAATGTTTTTTCTTAAAATTTTATGATCTGATTTGAACCTATATATCTTTTTAGAGTAGATATGCCGTTATTATGAGCTTGTTTACCGCCTGTGCTGGCGCAATAATTTTCCAATATTATCGGTATTATGCCGTTTTCAAATAAGTCGACGGCGCTTTTTGTTACGCATATATCTGTATCTATACCGCATATGTAAACTTTTTTTATATTATTGTGTTTTAATTCTTTTATAAAATCTGAATTAACGCAAGTATATACGCTTTTTTCTATTATATTAAGATTTTTATCTGTAGTAAAAGCAAGTTCAAACTCTTCGGTATTTTTTCTTAATTCATGCCAGTTTATTAGCGTATCATAAAAGGAACCTTCGATATTATAAAATTTTGTAGCAAAAATTATATCAAATTGATCTAACAGATGATTTATTTTTGGTAAAATGTGTTTTGTATGTTTATTTATAAATCCTTTTTGGATGTCTATTATTAATAAACAACTTTTTTCAATATTTTCCATTTTGTTGTCTCCTTAAAGTAATGTTTTTTTAATTTTTAATGTTGAGTATCATATTATAGTATTATTTCACAGGATTTTCAATAATAGATGCTTGACATAATTATTAAAAATTATATACTATACACATATCGTATTTACGATTATGTTTTTAACATTTTTCGTTTAAAAATACGAAACAATAATTAATTTTTATTAAGGAGTTTTTTATGTTTAAAAAAGTTTCAATGTTGTTTGTTTTTGCTTTGTTTTTGGTAATTTCGTTAGGTGTTTCTAAGTCTTATGCTGTAACGGCATCTGTATTAAAATCTGATACGACCGTCGCGTTTTTTCATCATAAGAAATTTTCCACAGCGAGATGCGCAAAAATAAGAATGCATGCAAGGAAAAGATTTTTAAGAATGAGAAGAATGTTTATCAAAAGATGTGCTAATGCTACCGGAGTTAAAGCTAAAATGTGTGCAAAAGCAAGGAAAAGATTACATCATAGGCGTATGATAGCAATAAGAAGAATTAATAGAATATGTAGAAAAGTTAATAATTAATTTAATTCGTGTTATATTGTTTTATCTTCCTTATATAAACAAATGTTGTTTATATAAGGATTTTTATTTTTATAATTATTTTTCATTATATAACCAGGTTCCGTATATATATCCTTCTCCGCCACGGTAGTATATTACTGGTTTGTTTTCTTCTACGGCGTTTATTAGTTCGTCGCTGATTCCCTGCCATGTTTCTATTGGAGTAAAATATTTTGTATAATCGTCTTCTAAGTAAAAACGTGATAATATTTTTATGATTTTTTTATAGTCTTCGTTATTTTCGTCGTCGATACATACATAATTTTCGTCGCCGATATATGCGTATAATCTTTCGTTATGTACCATACAATAATATTTTTTTTGTTTATACATTAAAAAATCGGGATCCGAATCAAAATAGTTATTTAACATTTCTTCGAATTCGTCCGTCGTTATATTTTCTTCTTTTGCTAGTTTGTCTATTCTGCTATAATATTCTTCTGAAAACATTACTATTATTTCTTTCGCTAATTTTTTGGTTTCTGTTGACATTTTTTCCTCATTATATTGATATTTAATTTGATTAGTATTCTTCGATTATTTTTTTGATTTCTTTGTAAACGAGATTATTTCTTTCCGTATAATCTTTTGACGTCGGATATGTCGTTGTTACTCTGACTTTATCGTTTAGTTTTAGTTCGCTGATTACATCTATAAACGTGTTTCTAAAATCAATGATATGCTCTTTAAAATTTGATGTATCTATCGTCGATTTGCGAAGTGGATCTTGGAGAGCTTCTATTAACAGGGGCGTAAATTCTTTAAACGGCGATATATCGAAATAGTATATAACATCGTATGGTCTTAATGTATTGTTTTTATAGTGATTTTTAATTGCCGATAATTCTTTTTCAAAATTTTTATCGTTGTTTAATTTTAAAAATACGAGGTTATCTATAACTCCTCTGTCAAATATGTGGGTCATATCGTCGTCGCTTGACGTCATCATTGATTCTATGTCTATTTGAAATTGACATATTTTTTTTCTGAATTCTTCTATTTTATTTTTTTGAATTAATTCGGGATAAATATTATTTACTTTTCTGGCGCTTTCCGGATAAGTAAGAATGTATGGATGATCTGTTTTATTTAAAAAATATGTTTTACCTGATATCGCAGGACCTGATATACAAATTTTTTTCATAAAAAACGAGGCTCCTTTAATAGAATTTTTTATTTTTATTTTAAAAGTGATATTCGAATGCTTGTATTACCGTGAAAGTATCTGCTTCCGATATATAAAACGGTAATTCGAATATATTTACCGGCGAATTATTGTCTATTATAAATAAAGGTCCTGTTTTTGGATATGCGGTTTCCGATATCGTGTATAAATTTGCATCTCGATCATCTATCATTATTTTGAGCTGTTCTTTTACGCTTTTTTCTTTTTCTTTAACTTTTTCTATTACTTTTTTTGAATTTATTATACAGGCTATTGTTTTTTCTTTATGTTTTATTTCTAAAAAATCGATATTTAGATTTTCTGCGAAATTTTCTACCGCGTATTTTATATCTATTTCTTTTGCGAAATCCATTCTGTCGGTTTTATATTCTTCCATTAATTCTTCTACGGTTAATTTTTCTAAATTAATTTCTTCTTCCGTTATTGCATTGTCTGTTTTAATAATTAAAATGTTTGAATTCATTTTGATTCTCCTTTTATTTTATATTTGTTCTTGATTTTTTGTTTTAATATTATATAATTTTGTTTATGTTTGTTCAATATTTAAGAGGTATGTATGAAAAATATTAATATGAATAAGGCAAAAAAAGTTAAAAATGATGAGTTTTATACGCGAATGATAGATATACAAAAAGAATTATCGCATTATAGGGAGCAGTTTAACGATAAAATAGTTTTTTGTAATTGTAATGATTCTGTATTAAGCTGTTTTTATCAATATTTTGATTTTAATTTTGATTATTTTAATTTAAAAAAAATAATATCCGTAAGTTTTAATAAGAATGAGCGGGCTTATAAGCTTGAGATTGTCAGGGATAAATTCGGCAATAAGTCTTTGCCCGTTAAGAGTATGTTGTCTGGGAACGGAGATTTTAGAGATTTGGAATGTATAGATTTATTGGAACAATGCGATATAGTTTGTACTAATCCGCCTTTTTCTTTATTCCGGGAATATATTAATTTATTGAATAGATATGATAAAAGGTTTTTGATTATAGGTAATAATAATGCTATCACGTATAAAGAAATATTCAGGTTGATTAAAGACGATAAGTTAAGATTAGGTTATGGTTTTGATAGAGGTACGGCTTTTTTTAAGGCGCCTTTTGAAAGTTCGCATAATTTTTCTGCCGGAGTATATAATGTAAAAACAGGCCTTGTTAGATTTCGTAATGTTAATTGGTTTACAAATCTTAATGTTGATAAAGATTTTTGTTTTTTTGAGTTTAATAAGGCTTCTTATTATGAAAATTTAGATTTATATTCTAAATGTGATAATTGCGATGTTGTTAATGTTAATAGCGTAAAGGATATACCATGTGATTATTCCGGTGTAATGTGTGTTCCTATTACATTTTTAAATTATTATGATCCTAAATATTTTAAAATATTGAATATAGATTCTCCGTATATTGGCGGTAAGCGTATTTATAAGCGTATTTTTATTCAAAGAGTAGATTTATTTTGATTAATTCTTGATTTTTTATTTTAATGTTATATAATTCTGTTTATGTTTATTGAATATTTAAGAGGTGGAATATGGGAAATAGCAATATGAATAAGGCCAAAAAAGCCAAAAATGACGAATTTTATACACAAATTAGTGATATAGAAAAAGAATTACAACATTACAAAGAACAGTTTGATAATAAAATAGTCTTTTGCAATTGCGACGATCCGGAATCGAGTCATTTTTGGAAATATTTCGATTTAAATTTTGACTATCTAAATTTAAAGAAATTAATATCTACACATTACGACAAAGAAAAACCGACCTATAAATTAGAAATTGCGAGAGACAAAAATAACAAAAAATTAAAACCTATAAAAACCAACTTAATACAAAACGGAGATTTTAGAAGCCAGGAATGTATAGATTTGTTAAAAGAATCTGATATAATCTGCACTAATCCTCCGTTTTCTTTATTCCGTGAATATGTTGATTTATTAATGAAATATGATAAGAAATTTTTAATTATAGGGAATTATAATGCTGTTACTTATAAAGAAATATTTAAATTGATTAAAGATAATAAATTATGGTTGGGATATCAATTTATAAAAGAATTCTTACAAGAAGACGGAACTATTAAAAAGTTTGGGAATATTCATTGGTTTACTAATTTTGATGTCAAAAAACGTCATGAATTTTTAGATTTGCGGTTTAAATCGTATGAAAAAAACCATGAATTATATTCTAAATATGATAATTATAATGTGATAAATGTTGACAAAGTTAAAGATATTCCAGGTGATTATAATGGTATAATGGGGGTTCCTATTACATTTCTAGAATATTACAATCCTGAACAGTTTAAGATATTAGGAATAGCTAATTCTGCTAGATGGATATATTATGAAGTAAAAACTATTATAAATAATAAAAAAATTTATAATAGACTTATAATTCAAAAAATAAAACAAAAAGAGGTAAAGTAATTATGAAAATTAAAGAAACTAAAGTATTAATAAAAGATTTATACGACGGTTATCAAAATACGGTTGATTTTAATGAGAATGGCATTCAAGAACCAGATGACGGATTAGTCGCTTATGGCGGTAAATTGATAGTAAGACCGCCTTATCAAAGGGAATTTATTTATAAAGATAAGCAAAGAGATGCGGTAATAGACACAGTTAAAGGCGGTTTTCCGTTAAATACTATATATTGGGCTAAAAATGGCGATAATTTTGAATTAATGGACGGTCAGCAGAGAACTATAAGTATTTGTGAATATATTAAGGGTTCTTATTCGATAGATTATAGATATTTTCATAATTTGATAAATGAAGAAAAAGAACAAATATTAAATTATGAATTAAGCGTTTATATTTGCGAAGGTACAGATAAAGAAAAACTTGACTGGTTTAAAATAATAAATATAGCCGGCGAAAAATTAACTAATCAAGAATTAAGAAATGCCATATATAACGGAGCATGGGTTACCGATGCTAAAAGGACTTTTAGTAAAAGAAATTGCCCTATATGCGAAACTGCTAAAAAGTATTTAAAAGGCTCGTCTATTAGGCAGGATTATTTAGAAACGGTTATTAAATGGATAAGCGAAGATAATATCGAAGATTATATGGCTAATTATCAGCATAAAGAAAATGCCGACGAGTTGGTTAATTATTATAAGGAAGTAATTAATTGGGTCGAAACTAAATTTGGAAAGTATTATAGAAAAGAAATGAAAGGCGTTGAGTGGGGATATTTATTCAATAAGCATAAAGAATTATATATTGATCCCGATAAAACTGAAGTAACGGTTCAAAAATTAATGATAGATGAAGATGTTACTAATAAGCAAGGTATATATTCATACATTTTTACTAAAGACGAGAGCGATTTAAGTATTAGGACATTTACAGAACAGCAAAAAAGGGAAGTGTATGAAAAGCAAAAGGGGATTTGTCCTATTACTCATCAGCATTATGAATTTGAAGCGATGGAAGCCGATCATATAATTCCTTGGTCCCAGGGCGGTAAAACAGTAGTAGATAATTGTCAAATGGTAGAAAAGATAGCTAATAGAAAAAAATATAATAAATAATTTTAATTATAATTAATATAATTCCCCGTCCGTAAGGGCGGGGATATTTAGATATTTTATTTTATAGATATATTGTATCTATATACGGATATTCATCAAATATTTCTTCTGCCGATTTTCTTATTTTGTTTGCTGTTTCATGTTTTATATCTGGCATTTTTTTATTCATAATGTCAATATCCATAAATGTTGAATCTGTGTTTTCAAGGGATAATTGTGTTTCTTTTTCCATGTTGTAATCGATAAGAAACTTAATAGTTTCGTCTTTGCTGTTTATTTCTACTATATCATAGTAATCGTTATATTCGTTTCTTTGATTATAGACCTTGATTTCGGTAATAGGTTTTTTAAATAGTATTTGCAAGTTTTGGAAATCTTTTTGCATATTTGTTTTTACATGATTTGTAAAAGCTTTTTCCATTTCTTTTCTGGTTTTTTCTATTTCTTTTTGTTGTTTGCGGAATGTATTGGTTATTTCTTCAAAATTTTTTTTATTCATGGTATTTTTTTATTTTTTTTATATGTTTTTATATTTTTTTAAATGTTCGTCTATATCGTTTATTTTTATTTGAAAATTTTCTTTTGCCGTATTTAAATATCCTTTTACTTCGGTTTCAAAACTTTTAATTGCTTCTTCTACCTCGTTTGCGTCTAATTCGTATGCATCTATTTCTTCGATATCTATCGGGTTTATAGATGCGACTTGATAAGATCTCATATCGCCGGTTGAGTCGTCGTCGTATGTATCTTCTTCAAAATGTATTTTTACGATTTCTTTTTCTCCGGTCTTTTTATCTATTGTCGTAAATTCGGTAGATTCTATTTTATAACAATCGGCAAAATCTGATGTTTCGTTTAACGATTTTATATAATTATATAATTTTGTTTGTGGCGTCATGAATATTCTCCTTTTTTATTTATGCGGCGATGGCGTTATTTTTTATGGAAGCCATTCTTTCTGTTAATATCCAAAGCGCTTTGTTAAGTTTTATGTCGGCTTCTATCGATTTAACGGGTCTTGTTTTTGTTCTGCGGAGCGTTTCCGCGATATAACCTTTTTGTCCGCCTTTAATTAAGTTTTCTTGTATTACGTTAAAATTTGTCCAAAGGTCGTTTTTTGAATCTCCTATTCTGCGCGGGATTAATAAATCTGCCGGTTTAATCGGCGGTTTTTCGTCGTATTTAATTACCATGGCGGCTTCCGCAAAAGATAATTTGTCGTCTTCGGTAAGAGAAATGGATTTCATAGTATCTATTTTACTCATTATTTCGGGGAAAGATTTAGATATTTCATATGCAGAGTTTGTTATTTCTTCTGAGAGATTTTCTCCGTTATGTTTGATTCGTATTTCATTCGTAAAATTTCCGGCTATTAGTCCGTTTGTGCATACTATCCTGAATACTCCCGCCATCATATTATATGTGCTAGTTCCGTCATGACTGTTTACCATGACTATTTCTGGGACTTCTTCCCATTCTTTTTTTTCATAATCGTTTTTATATCTAAATCTGATTATGTGTTTGGTGAAAAGTTTTTTTTCGGCGTTTCTGGTTCTTGCTTGTATTGCGGAAAAAGGAAGAAAGCCTTCTTTTTCTAATGTTTCTATTATTTTTATCGTCGGTATAAAACCGTATCTTTCCGATCTGGTTTCCGACGGTTGTGTTGCGAATACGCTAGGAACTTTTTTGTATAGCTGTTCTTTAGTCAATGGCTGTATCATTTTTTTCTCCTTATAAAATTGTTAATATTGTAGATAATTTTTCTTTATTAATATGTATTTTTACGAATGGTTTTATTCCGCAGTGTTCACATTTTGGACCCGTTAATATTTTCTTTTTTCCGCTGGTAATTAATTCCATTTTTGTGCCGGCGGGTATTATTCCTTCATCGTTTTTGAGATTAAATAACGGTTTATTTAATTTTTGCATATTTATTGCTGGAGTTATTCCGCAATGTTCGCATTTATAGCCTTTTAAAATGATGTTGTTGGTATATCGTGTATTATCGTTACTTACGCCTAATTCTTTAATATATAGTTTTGTGCCTTCGGGAACTAAACCGTCCGTATTTTTTAGTTCTATTTTTGTAATTATATTTTGAGTTTTTGTATTCATGATAGTTTTTATTGATTAATTTTAATTGTTTCGATTTTTTCGATATCTTTTTTGTAATATCCTCTTATATCTAATATCAATAGTATCGTATTTAATATTAACAGGCTCCAGATACCGTCTATATAAGCGATGGTTATCCAAATGATACAGCTTAATATTGATACGGCGAAGCCTATTTTATATTTATGCGACGAAAGAAACCATACGCCGATTAAAGTTGCTAATAATCCTGAATAATTTAATATTTGGAACAGAATTTTATATAACATATATTTTGTTTTATTTTATTTATTTTTAATGTTTTTTGATATATCTGTGAATAATTTCATGTATTCGGCGTTATAGTATCTTATGAGTTCGTTTAATTGTTTTGCTTTTTTATTTAACTCTTCCGTATCAGACGATATAAAACATTCTTTGTATTCTTTATCGTTTTCGTCATAGGGTGTTGTTAATACAAGCAAGTATTTGTTTTTATTATCCGAATTTTTTAAATAATATCTGTATTCCGTATCGTAATAAAATTGTCCTTGGTATTCGCCGTCTTTGGTAAACATATCATCGGGGAACCTATCTTCAAATTTCTCTTTTAAACAAAGATTTTTATGCATTGTTTTAAGAAAAATTTTATCTTCAGCTGGTTCCGCTTCTGGATTAAAATTCATTACATTATCCGTATTATCAAAAGCTATAAGGGGTGTGAATATATTTTCGCCTTTTTCGTTTATATAGCCTTTGCCTACATCATATTCGTCGTCGTCTAAGTTAAATCTGATTATATATTCTGTTTTAATTATATCATTTGCGAAATTTTTGATTTTATTATTTGTATTTGACATATTCATGATATTTTCCTCTTATTATTTTTTATTGTATGTTTTCGATTTCTTCGGGATCGTTTTCATTGTGGAGTTCCGCGGTATTATTTATGTCGATTACCATTGCCGAATTTTTTGTTGTTTTTCCGTATTCTTTTTCAAGTTGTCTGTATACTTCTAACGATAAATTTTTAGTTAATAGTCCTATAAATTCGCCGTCGTTATATTCCATAATTTTTCTGTATATTTCGTTGAATTTATCGTCATGTAAATGTGTCGGTTCGTAAGACGAATCGTTATGGGCGTATTCATGCATTAGCGTTTCTATATTTATGTATGCTCCGATTATTCCGTTGTTTAATTTTTTTATGGTTTTGATGTCCATCCATATATTTGTTGCGCCGTCCGTCCATGCCATATTTATTTGGCTTTCGCCTGCATGGATACGTCTGTTTTCGATTTTTTCTCCAAAAATATCGTTTAATGCTATCATCATAGGTATTCTGCTGCTGTTATAGAAATTGTTGAATGCTTTAAAAAGTATTCTTTCTTTTTTGGGTATTTTTGATTCTTTTAATTCTATACAGCTTAAACTAAATTGTTCCGATAATTTTTTAAAATCAACTATTTCTATTTTTGAAAATTTATTTTTTATTGCCGTATAATAGTCAGGTTCCGTGTTATCAAGGATTAATTTTATTTTTTTTACAAATTCTTTTACATTTTCGCATTTGAATTGTTCGAGCGTTAGCGGTGTTATAACATAAGCTATTTTATTTTTATGTATTTTTTCCGCTATGATATTCGTATAACTGTCGGATACCGTTAAATTATGTTTCCCGTAGACATCGCCGTAGCCCGTTATTAATCTTAACATATCCATTATATTGCCGTATTGATTATCTGCGGTTTTTATTATTTTGTGCGATTTGTCGTCTAGCTGGTCTAGCGTAGTTTTGCCGGTAATGAGTTCATTTATGATTCTTATTATGTCTTCGTATGTTATTCTGGTTTTTTTATTAAATTCCGTGTTTACGCTTTCTTTTAATGTTTTTTTTATTTTTTTCCATATAGGGCAAGCCGATGTTAATACCGCGTTTCTTGCGAAGTTTACCATTAAGGCATTTTTAGAAGTTACTATGCCGGGCGGAGAAGGAATATAAGAAGGATGGCTGCTGTTTACCAATACTCCCATATTGTATATTTTTAGATCCCCGCCTTGTTTAAATTTGAAATATGCTTCATCGGTTTCTTTGTCCCATTTGACTTCGCTAGGCAGTTTGTTGATTTTATTTTCGTTTAGCGTTATGGGAATAGGCGCGTATGCTACATAGTCTTTAAATTCGTTTATAATTTCATTTATTTCGTATGTTTCAAATTTTTCGTAAAGTTTTCCTTCTACGATACATCCCGGCTGGTTTGGCATATTGTCTTTAAATATGTAGTCGAGTCCTTTATTTTTAATATCGACTATCATTTGGAAATTGCCGGTAGTATATGTAACTTCGGAAAAGGCCATAAGCTGGCCTCTTCCGATTCTAAATCTTCCGAATTGTTTTCCGCCTTCTCCTTCTTCGTGCGGAGTTCCGAATGTTTCAAAAAAGTCTTCTATTTCTTTTTTAGAAACGAATCCTTTTCCGTTGTCGGCTATTTTATAGTAATCGTTTTTGAGAATTATATCGCATTTTGTAGCGCCGGCGTCTATAGAGTTCATAACGCCTTCTAAAAGCGCTTTGGAAAGCGTTCCTGCTTGTCTGTTTATTATGTCGAATATAATGTTGGGATGTATTTTTATTTTACGATTTTCTATTTCGGGCATTTTTAATTTTCCTTTTTTTTGTTTAATTTGTTTGTTATGGAATTTTCAATATTTTTTAAAAATTTTGCAAATTCTTCGGGATTTTTTTCGTTAATTGTTTTTTCTATTGCGTATAATGTGTTTTTTTGAAGGAAATTATTTATCGTATCTATGTATATTTTGTTACGATGTTTATTTTTTTCTCTTGCGTAGACATTGATAATATCGTGTTTATTTTTATTATAAAGTTCGTATTTATATTTTTCGATTGTTTCTATGAATAATTCAAAATTTGTTTTCATGGTTTTATTTTTAATTTTAAGTTTTATTTATGTTTTTGTTATTTTTATCTGTATATTGAGAAGTTTTCCGTATTTTCATTTTTCGTATTATCTATATCATGATAATATTTTACGTTTACTTTTTGTCCATCGTTTAAGATGTCTAATTTTTCATAGTTTTTGCATTTATGATAGATAAGGGATTTTATAAATAATGAAGATGATTTTTTTTCACATAAGTTAGAAATTTCCGGCGCTTTATTTGTTTTTAATATTCTTATGTTTATATCTTTATGATTTTTACAGTCTATACATCTGAAAACGGGATCGGAACCGGTATATTCGTAAAACGGTCCGTCGGATTCTCTTACATTGATGTTGCCGTCTCCATATTCGTTGATTATTTTTCCATTTTTCATTTTCATATAGGAATTTTTTTCCCATTTATCGCTTGTTACTATCCCGCCCGATACCATAAATTCTATGGCTTCGGAAAGATCCATCGCGCATGAATTTCTTAAAAAGTTGCTTGATTCATCTTCTTCTTTAATAAAACCGTTTACTATTGCTTTTGACATTTTGTTCTCCTTTTTAATATTTAATTAATATTAAATTATTGTTAAATTTTAGTAATGATAATTGCTTGTGCCGACTATATATAATTTTTCGTTTAGGATGTCTTTTTGTTCTATATTGTATGATAATGTATCTAAATAATCGTTTTTGTTTCCTAGTAAGAATATTTCCATAAGATTGTTTTCTTCATCTCTTTCTATTTGTATATATGCTTCGCTTCCGTATGTTTTGTTTAATATGTTGCTTATATCGGTTATTTTTGCGGTTTTATTTTTTATTATGTAATCTTTATCTTTGTCTATTTCTTCTCTTATTAATATGAGTTTTTTGAATGCATCTTTGATGTTTTCGTTTATTTCGTTGCGGGTTTCATTTATTTGCTGCTCTATGTCGATTTCCGTCGAATTTTCCATTTCGTCGAGATCATCTATGTAGTCTATTCCAAAGCCGGAGTTTAATAACATATCGAATATTTCTGTAGAATATTTGGACCATTCTTCGTTTGTAATTAATGTGGGATTGGTTGATATAAAGTTTATACTAATATGTGCCATAATTTCCTCTCTTTATATTATTTTTTATATCGTTTAATTCTTTTTTAAGTTTTTTTGCGATTATTTTTTCTTTTTTGTTAGGGATTATTTTTGTAGACAGATTTCTGAATGTGGTTCTTTCAGATGTCGAATTATTTTCTTGAAACATGTTCATGGTTTTTCTCCCTTTTTTTTAGAATTGGGGTTCTAATATTTTTTTTAATATAAATTTATTACATATTTTTTCGTAGAATATAACGGTTTTATTTGCGTCTTCTTTTACATTGCAGTATAAAGCTGCTGATTCTACATCCGTATCTGATAGGTTCCATTCACTGTGATCGCATATATAACAGCATTTTTTTATGGTGATATTTTCTTTAGAATTGAATGTTTTTACTTTTTTAAATTCCGATTTGTTTGACATTTTAATACTCCTATTTTAAATTATTAATTATTATTTTTTGTATAATTTTAATTATAAAAACGGTTTGTTAGCATTTCTCCGTATTTAAGTAATTTGTTTATATCTTTATTTTTATTATATTTTTTTAGTTCATATAAGATATTATTTACTGCGTCGGATGCTTTTATATTTATATAGTTTTTTTCGGTTTGATGTTCATAATTTATTATGCTTGTCGCTATATCTAATATGCTGGTTGAAACTATGGATATGCTGGGTGAATCGAATCCCGTATTGCTTGCTTGTCTTATCGCTTCATAATTTTTTTTGATTTTATTTTTTATGGCGGGATTAGGATTTGTCAGCCATTTTTTAATTAAGTTTAATGTTTCTATCGGTTTGTTTTGATTCGGATATTGTTTTTCATATAACGGCAGTAATATGTTGATTGAGTAAATTGCAAATTTTACGGCATCTGTTTTTTCCATTATCATGCACATTATATGCGCCGCTTTTGATATTTGTTTTATTTTTATAAGTTTTTCTATTGCTTCTTCATGTTCTATATTAATTATTTTGTTCTCTTTATAAAAATCTAAAGCGTATGATGATGATAATTCATCTTTGATAAAGTCTTTTGTTATTAACATTTTTTCCTCTTTTGTATTTTATAGTTTGATTGATAGCCTTTTTGCGATATCGGGTATATTTCCGATATATTTTTTAGCTTCCGTGGCTACTTTTATACCGTCGTCCGTTCCTGATGATTGATAAATTCTATAAGATAGTACTTTATCCGATATATCTACCATCTGTTGGTTTCTTGCAAAATTTATGTAATCGTATGTTTTTCCGTTATAATTTTTATTTACTTCATATATTTTTACTATATTTTTATATTTTAAAATATATTCATAGTCTATTGCCTGCGCTCTTATTCCTCTGGATAGTCCTCTGTCTTTATGCCATTTTACGCTTCCTGGAATAGATAGTATTAACGGCAAATTGTTATTTATTGCGAATTTTGCAAATATTTCGTCGGCTCCTCTGGCCATTCCGCTGATTAATGTAATATCTTTATCAGGGAATAATTTATTTATGACTTTTTCTATATTTTTGTAAACTTCGTCATATGCTTCTTTATCGTAAATCTGTCCTTCCTGCTTTGGTTTTTTGAAAATACATCTTTCGATATCCGCATGACCGGTTATACTGATATTTGTCATAATAGTTCCGTTATTTTTTAATTTTATTATTATGATTGTTTTTAATAATTTAGTAGAGAATTCTTTATTTTTGGGAGGGTGTTGTTATAATGTTATGCGTAATTTCTAATCTCTTTTTCTAGTTCCATATCTTCTTTTTCTTTTATTTCTTTTAATTTGTTTATTTCGGCTCTTTTTTGTAATTCTTTATTAATATATTCTTTGTTTTTCCATATATATGCCCGTATGTTTGGTTCTTTTTTGCCGTTGATTGCATATTTTGATTTTTCGGATAAACTGTATATATTTATCGACATTTCTATAAATAGTGTTCTGGTACTTTTTATTTTGTTAAATTCGAATATATAATTGTATCCGATGGGTAGAATTGTTATGTAGTTGAAGTATCGTTTATAATTTTTTAAAAATTCGTTTACATCTTGATATGTTTCTATCTTTTCCATAAAGTATTTTTTTTATATTAAAAATTAGGGAGTTTTTATAATGAATAGATATTTATTTTTATAAAAACTCCCTTAAGTAGTCTTTGTTATTTTAAAGATTCTAAATATTTAGCAAGAGCATTAAGTTTACTTTTTGATATGTGTTTATGTCCCGGCATAATCGCCATATATGATTTACCGTTGATAGTAACTGTGCTTCCCGAAGTAAAATGTTTTCCCGGTGTCGCTATCTGTGTTTCAATCCATGAAAGACTTCTCTGACTACCTATATGTGAAAGATTGGGCCCGATCGAACCGCCTTTTCCATTGATAGTATGACAAGCGATACAACCTTCTGAATTAAATAGCGAATGCCCCGATAATGCAAAAGCGGGAACAGATAAAGACAAGAAACCGATAGCTGATAATGTTGCAATTCCTAAAGTTTTTGATTTGATTAATTTGGTAATTTTTTTAAGCATTTTGATCTCCTTAAGTTTAATGTTAATGTTAAATAATATAAATAAAATGTATTATAGCATATTCTTACTGAAAAGTTTATTAAAATGAATATCCCTGATAGCTAAACTCTTCACAACCTGTTTCTTCTGTGTCTTCTAGATATTCTTCTAGTATTTTACAGTATGGTGTAATTTCTACTACCCCTACACCATCTTTTTCTCTATAAGTTAAATGTTCACAACATTCGCAATTTTGTTCCATGGTAAAATCTCCTTTAATTAATTATTAATAAGAAATAAAAAATAAAAAATGAGAAATAAGAAACAAAAAACAAGAAACACAGAATAAAAAAAATAAAAAAATTTTTTCTCGCAACGCAGAAAAAAAATTAAAAATAAAAAAATAAAAAGTGAAAGGCTTTCTATTCTTTTAAGAGTAAAACTTTTTGATTAATTTGTTTTTCAAATATTTTATTACTTATTTTTGTTAAGTTTTCTTGTTGATGGAAGTTGTGAAAATCTTTTTTAATTAATTCATAACCGGCGCCGTATATATTTTTTATCGTTCTTGTGATTGCTACATATCTTAAGTTTAATTCGTCTATAAAAAATAGGTATTTATCGTCGTTATTTTGTATGCCGTCTAATATTTCTTGAATTATTTTTATTATTGTCCGCATATTGTTTAGTTCTTCTTTATTTTTATATTTTTTATAGACATAACTTATTATTAAATCCGTTACGCTTATGAAATCTTCCGATATCTCTACATCGTCGAAATCTAATCCTTTTGACGAATGCGCGGTTATGTATATCATGTCCGAATCTTCGGAGTGTCTTTTTTCTATGGTATTTATTATATTTTCATAAGAATATTCGTTTAATACGTCTAATGCAAAATATTCTTCCAATAGCAGGTTTTCTAAAAACATATTCATAAATATTTTAAAACTATTTGCGTTTTCTTTATATTCCGCATAATTGTAATTACGCAATAGCGTTTTTATATATTCGTTTAATCCGTATAAGTTTGATTCATCCATGGTTTCATAAAATTGTTTAATTTTATTGCCGTTTTTTATATTGTCTATAAGAGTTTTTTTACCATGGATAAATATTTTTGCTTCGGATTTGTCTTTCATTATCCTGTTTATTATTTTGGCGTTTGTTCTTGTTAAATATGCTTTTTTTCCGTTTAAGTTTCCGGCTATCGAATTTATAAATTTAGTTTCTTTTTTCCAGTTTTTTAAAAAATTATTTGCTAGTTCGATTACTTCTTTATTGTGGAACCTGAACGATGTCGTTAAGTAAAATTCTTTATGATCGTTTATTTTTGATAATGAATTTACTGCGTTTCTCCATGAATAAACGGACTGATGTTTATCTCCGACGAGAATTTTTTGCTTAATATTTATTTTTTCATATATTGAAATCATTACAGGATTTAAATCTTGAGCTTCGTCTATTACTATTGCGTCGTAATTTATAAAAGGATTAAATTTATTTATATTTTTTTCAAATATTTTTAAATAAGCATCATGTGTATAAACCGTATCCATTCTTTCCATCGTGTTGAAAATAGAACGGATCTGTTTTGTTATCGTGTAAAAATCTATTTCCGATTTTTTATTTTTTTCGTTTAATTCTATGCTTTTATTATCTATTATTTCGGTTTTAGAACTATATTTGCTTTTTTTGAATCTTGCATATGTTGAGAACGCCAACGCTTCTAAAGTTTTATCTTTTGTTATAACATATTTTATGTTTTCAATGTCGGGTTCTTTGAAATCATGTAAACAAAACGCGGAGAATACTTTGGATAACAGTATGCAGTTTGATATTTTGCTTATATCGAGAGTAGATTGAATAAAATCTATTAAATCTTTGTTATTTAAAATCTTTTTATTGCCGTTTCCGACTACATATTGATAAGCTATCTGATGAAATGTTTTTACTACTAAATTTTGAGATGCTTTTTTTGAAACTTCTTCTTTAATAGATTTATTGAATACCATATACAGAATTTTTTTATCAGGATATGCTTTTGCTATTTCTATTAATATGGTAGTTTTACCGGTTCCCGCATATGCGTTGATTTTAATTTTATCTTGTGTTTTGACCGATTTTATTATATCTTTTTGTTCTTGCGTGAGTATCATAATTTTTATTTCTCCGATTTTGTATTATATATTTTCGGTGATTTCTTCTTGATCTACTTTTTTGTTAATTATTAAAATTCCGGATATCATAATTAAAATTATGCCTATTATTTCCAGGTATGTTATTTTTTGTTTAAAAATAATATATCCGTATGCTATGCTTAATGCGACTTCCAGATATGCAAGAATTGAGGCCGCGGATATTTCCGTGTGTTTTAGGGCGTAATTGTATAAAAGTGTGCCGTGCCGTATCAGAAGTCCTAATAAAAATAAATATAAGAATCCTATAGTAAAGTTTAAATGTATTTGATTAAAGATTAATCCTAATATTAAATCTATAGTTGTTTGGATTAAAGAATATTGAAATACTAATACCGATATTTCATTATTTTTTGTGTTCTTTTTTTGAAGAACTATAATAAGCGCTAATGTTATGCCGGACATTATTCCGTAAAATATACCTAATGGATTTATGGTTATATTTTTTATCGATATTAATAATGTTCCGGTAAATCCTAGTAAGGATATAGGAATATATTTTTTTAGATTTATTTTTTCTTTTAGAAATAATATTGCAAGGACGGGAATAAGTAACGGCGCTAAATAATGTAATGTTATTGCCGTGGCTATGTTTATCGTCCTGTATGCGAGTATTAAAAAGAATATGTCCGATATTAGCGTTATTGATATAAATATCGTGGTTTTGCTTATTTTAAATAATAGCTTTCTTTTGTTTTTATAAGGGACGGTATGAATAAGTCCTACTAAGATCCCTGCCGAATGTATTATAAATAAAAGTTCAAATACGGGATAATTAAATATGTTTGAAATTATTCCCCATAATGAGAATATAAATATAGAGATTATGATGATTATATAATATCTATATGTTTTCAAGGGATTTTTGTTTTGTAATAGTTTTAAGAATGGTTCTTGCTAATTTTTCTGCGTCTTTTATTGTTAAATGAATACTGTTATATCCGCCGAACATATTTTCTTCGGTTTCGATATAAAGAATATTTCTTGTCGTTTTTTTATTTTTTGAATTTAGCATTGTTAATTTTTTGATTTCAAAATTAACGGCAATATTATATATAATATCTTTAGTTTTTAATAATTCTTTGTTCATTGTTTTTTTCTTCTATTATTAATATTTAGTTTAATTTTTTATATTCTTTCTCTTATGAATCCTATATATTTTCTTAGCAGTATATATACAAATGTAATACATAAAACTGTTCCGAATATATCAAGAGATGTTGAACATATTTCTTTGTCGGTTATTTTAAAGTATGACATTATTTTAATTGTAATGGTTATAAGTATTATTGCTATTGCGTATATTATTGTTCCGTATATGTATATTAATTTTAATTTTCTCATGATTTTTAATTTTTTTAATAAGTTTTATTTATTTTTAGGAAATTTTTTACATTCTTTTGGTTAATTTATTTGGTTTTGTCCATTTTTTAAGCAATAAAGATGTATTTATTCCGCCAAATCCAAACGAGTTTGATAATGCGTATTCTATTTTTTGTTCTATAGCTTTGTTTGGAGTATAATTTAAATCGCATTCGGGATCGGGTTCATTCAGATTTATTGTAGGCGGTATTATATTATTATGTATTGTCATTATCGTTGTTACGGCTTCTATTGCGCTTGCCGCTCCTAAAGCATGTCCCGTCATTGATTTTATTGCGTTGATTTTTATTTTTTTGGAATATTCTCCGAATAATTTTTTTATTGCTTTTGTTTCATGTATATCATTGTAATAGCTAGATGTTCCATGTGCGTTTATGTGTTGTATTTCTACGGGTTTTATATTGTTTTCCGCCAATGCGTTTTTCATGGCGGTATACATTCCGTAGCTTTCGGGTTCAGGAGTAGATATATGATATGCGTCTGTCGCTACTCCATAGCCCATTATTTCTGCATATATGGTAGCGTTTCTTTTAAGCGCATGTTCTAATTCTTCTAATACTAATGTTCCCGCGCCTTCGCTTAATATAAATCCGTCTCTTTGTTTGTCGAATGGTTTTGAAGCTGTTTCCGGCGAATCGTTTTGCGTAGATAGTACCCGCATTGCATTGAATCCCGCTACGCACATAGGAGATATTACCGCGTCGGTTCCCCCTGCTATCATTGCTACGCATTCTTCTCTTTGTATTATTCTGTAAGCTTCTCCGATAGAACTGTTTCCCGATGCGCAAGCTGTTACTAAGGCTCCGCTTGGTCCTTTTATGCCGAACATGATAGATATCTGTCCTGCGGCAATATTAATAAGAATCATAGGAATAAAAAACGGAGTTATTTTTCTAGGTCCTTTTTCTAATAAAGTTTTATGATACTTTTCATATGTTTCAACTCCGCCTATAGATGAACCCATTATTACACCTATTTTGTCGGAGTTTTTATCGTTAATCTCTAGTTTAGATTTTTCTAATGCCATTTTTGATGTTGCTATTGCATATTGCGTAAAAGTATCTGTTATTTTAGCGGTTTTAAAATTCATATAATCTTCTGGATTAAAATCTTTTATTTCGCCGGCTATTTTTGTGGTAAAGTCTGTTGCATCGAATTTTGTAATTTTTGTAATGCCGCTTTCTCCTTTTATCATTTTTTCGAAAGATTCTTTCGCCGTGTTTGCTAATGGAGTTATCATTGAATAGCCTGTAATTACGACTCTTTTTTTCATAAGTTCTCCCTATATTTATTTATTTTTTCTTCTATATCTTTAACGGTTTTAATTGTTATTAATTCTGTATCGGGAATTTCTACGGAAAATTTTTCTTCTATCTGTATAACTAAATCTAAAATATCTAATGAATCCATTCCTAGGTCTTCTATTATTGACTGATTTTCTGTAATATCGGATACTTTTATTTTTAATTTTTTTGCTATTAAATCTTTAATTATTTCTAATTCGTTTAATGTTTGCATGATTTTTTGTTTTTTAGTAATAAATTTGTTTAAGTTATTTTTTAGAATCTTCCTGTTTTTATTTCTTGTAAATTGTCTGTTTTTTGGTTATATATATATACGTATGTTTCATTTCCCGCCATTATAATACTTTCTCTTTTATATAAACCTTTTTCTATTTCTTCGTATTCATCCAATGTGTCTAATATATTTATGTTTTTAATACTATAAAGTTCTCCGTATACGGGATATCCTTGCGGATCTAATATTATTCCGGGATATATATATGTTTTTTGATCTATTTTATCTTTTATTAAATACATTCTTCTTTTTAATATGAATGTGTCGTATTTATAGTATAGATGTTTTTCTAATATTTTTGTTTTGAATATATTATCAAAATTTTGTTCTTTATTTAATATCGATCTTTTTAATGTTCCGTAGAGAAAGATTTGTTTTTCCATAAGATTTACAGATACCTCATTATTTAGTTTGTTATTAAAAAATAATATTTTAATAGAAATTATCGAACGCAATATTTTATATTTTTATGCCGGTTTTTTTATTATAGAATATTTTTTTGAATTTTGTAATATGTTTTTTGCATGATAATGTAAATAGTATATTATAAAGTTTATAATATTTTTTTCATTTAGTGTGTAATGTTTAGTTGTTTATTATATTTTATAGGCTGTTTAATTTTAGAATTATTTATTTTGGATTAGTTATTAGCGGGATTTATAAATAGTGTTTATGGGATACTGTATTATGATAGAGAATTATCAATATGTATTGTGCATCAAAATGAAACAATCTGCAATTTTATTTGAATGATAATGTAAGTAGTACATTATAAAGTTTATAGCATTTTTTTTCATTTAGTGTGTAATGTTTAGTCGTCTGTCATATGTTATTGGCTGTTTAATTTTAGAATTATTTATTTTGGATTAGTTATTATTAGGAACTTGTTTGGTTGTGTATGATTTTGTAATTTTATGGAGTTATGAATATCTGAGATATCCAATATGAAAAAATTTACTATAATGATTGTATTGGAATTTGTAAATAATTTTTGATTTTCTGTGTTGAATTTTTCTGCATTTAAATAGTAGTTTTAAAAATATTTAAATTATATATTTTGAATAGTAGTTTTAAATAATATATTTGAGAGTTCGAATTTATTAATAAAATTAATAATTTACAAATCTAAATATAACTTTTACTTATCCCAAATATAACTTTTACTTGCGTAATTATAACTTTTACTTTCCCAAATATAACTTTTACTTGCGTAATTATAACTTTTACTTTCCCAAATATAACTTTTACTTGTAGAATTATAACTTTTACTTGCGATATTATAACTTTTGTTATTGACAAGTTATAATAAAATTGTTATTATAACTTTTACTTGCGTAATTATAACTTTTATTTTTAGTAAGTTATATTTAATTTTAATAGGGGGATTTATATGAAAAAATTTAATGAATTATGTGTTGTAGGTAATCAGTTTCCTTTAGTCCAGTTTAATTTATCTGAAAGAAATGCTAATTTTGTCGTTTATTTAATTTCTATGATTAATTCCGATGACGAGGATTTTAAGACATACAGGTTTTATTTGTCCGATTATTGTTCTTTTTATGAAAATATGACGGGCAGAAAAGATTTAAAAAGTGAATTAGTAAATGATTTGATTAAATTGTCTAAGACGCAAATAAATGTTATAAGGGAAACTGAAAGGTTTATTAAACAGGAATATTTTAATTGGTTTTCTTATTTATCTATCAGTAAAGATAAAGAAGAGGTTTCTAATGGAGAAATAATAGAATGTAGATTTGATTCTGCTTTAAAACCTTTATTGCTTAAATTGAAAAAAGAATTTTTTAAATTTAATATGGTTGATTTTTTAATGATAGAAAGCCGGTATACGAAACAGATATTTTTATTGGCTAGTTCTATTTTAGATTTTGAAAACGGACGTTTAATTAAGTTTGGAGATTTAAAGAGTATATTAAATATTCCTAATAATTATCAGTTTTTTAATGTAAATCAGAAAATATTGAAACCGGCTATATCTGAGTTAAAAAAGTTTAATATTGATTTATCTTATAAATTTGAAAAGAAAGGTAAAAAAGTAGTGGCCGTTAAGTTTATAGCTAAGAGTATTAAAAAGGATAAAGTTATCGATGTCAAATCTGATATTAATTTGGGGCAGTCCTCTTATAGTATTGTGAATGATGATGATAATATAAATAAGCCCGCCCTTGAAAAAAATGTTAATTTATTTAATGACGATATTGTTTATTTAGATAAAATTTATAAGCGGTGGATAAATGTTAACGGCAGTAAATATAGAGTAGAAAATATATTAAACGAAAAAGATAGATATATTTTAGAATTGTTGGATGTTAACGGCAATTTGGAATCAAATATCGTTGATATTGATTATATAAAGAATATTTCCGTTGTTTCTTAATTATTATATATGCAAGATGTTTTCGTATGGGAACGCATCGTATATCTTTTTGATCGAAGGGTATATTGTTTCGGATATTTGTTTTTCGGATAAGATATTTTTATATTTTGTTTCTATGTCGACGACATTTAATCCGATAGGTGGTGACCATAATATTGATTTATCTTTAATTATTTCTATGGTATCGGTGTATCTGGATATTACTAAGACTTCGCAATATTCATTGTGTTTGTTTATATATTTTTTTGCGTATATTTTTGTAATTTGAATTTTATTCATTTTTTGAATATTTTTTAAGTCTTCGGGAAGTTTTTTGTAGACATAGTATATATAATCTGTTTCTATATTGTTTTTGATTTTTTTGATATTATCTTTTATTTCATATAAAAAAGTTTTTAGCGAATTGAAATTATCTTGTATTATCGTATTATTTTTCATAATTTTTTATTGTTTTAATGTTTTTTTTGTTATATCGTATGGGAAATTTGATTCTATAATGAATAACATTGTTTCAATCATATTCATTTCTTCTTCTGTGTATTTTTTAGGAAAATTTTTATACTCCCATATATTTAGTATATTTATATTATCGGGATTTTCCCATTTGAATGTTTTGCTTGTTTGAAAGGTTAATTTTGTGTCGTCTGTATATTTTATTTCTATCGTGTTACATGATTCTCCGCAGTCGTCTTCATAAACTATAGGTGTTATTTTTTTGATTTCTTTGTTGGATATTTTTTTAATTTCATCGAATATTTCAGTTTTGGTTTTGATATATTCTGTAAATATGTCTTCTATTAATTCTTCTATATTTTCTTTTGATCTTTCTAATATGGGTAATTTATTTTTTTCGTTATCGAAATCTGTAAATTTTAATTCATCTTCTATGTATTTTTTTTCTTTGAGAATATAATCTTTTATTATATTTTTCATATATTTGTTTTTTATTTTATTTTTTTATTTAAAATTGGGGAGTTTTTATAATAAATATATATTTTATTTTTTCAAGGACTCCCCTAAACTTGTAGATTGGTTAAATTAGAACGGGATTTCATCTGGTTCGGTTTCGCTCATATTCGTCGTATTTTCGTCATGCTGTTTAGCGCCTAATAATACGACATTGTTTGCAATGATCTCGGAAGTATATCTGGTATTTCCTTCCTGATCTTTATAGCTGCCGTTATTTATACGCCCTTCTATGTATACCTGCTGTCCTTTCTTTAGGTATTTGTTTATTGATTCGGCTAGTTTTCCGAATATCGTAACATTATGCCATATCGTTTTTTCGATTAATTCCCCAGATTTATCGTTATACTTTTCGGTAGTCGCCATACTGAATTTTAGTGTGGCTATTCCGTTTTGGGCGTATTTGAGTTCCGGGTCTTTTCCTAAATTTCCGATTAACATTGCTTTGTTTAAACTTGCCATAATTGTGTCTCCTTTAAGTTAAATTAGATTGAATTAAATTTTGATTATATTGTATAATTGAAAATATTGTATAATTAAAAACAAAAAAAAAACAAAAAAAACAAAAAATTTTTTTCTCGAAACGACGAAAAAAATAAAAAAATGAAAATGTCTTTAAAATTAAAAATATAATGTTTTTATAAAAGAGTTTTGACATACTCCCCATGCCTAAAGGCAGGGGATTCTGGTATCGACGGCAGATGCGGGATAATCCCGTCTAACTTTGCCTACTCCAAGAGAAGATGTCACTTCTCTTAAAATTCTAAGACCTTCAGTATAGATATTTTTAGCTGCGTTTTCGTCCCTGTCATGCCATATACCGCATTTAGGACAATACCAATATCTTTCTTTTAAACTTAAGTCTTTATAGATATAACCGCATTCCGAACAAATTTTGCTTGAAGGATAGAAACGGTCTATCTTTATGACATTAGTTTTAGTTTCTAAAATCTTTATGAATTTAGCAAAAGATACATCGCTTACTTTACGTCCCCATAACATCTGCATAGCTTTTAAGTTTAAGTCCTCTATGAAGATATTGTCGAATTTGGATAGCTTGTTAGCAAGTTTAAAGAAAAAATCTAATCTCTGATTAGCTATTTTTCTATGAAGTCTTGTTAAATTCAATACTGCTCTTTTGCGGTTATTCGAGCCTTTTTTCTTTTCAGAAACAGCTTTTGATAACTTTCTGATATCGTCTATCTTTTTTAATAAATGCAAGGGAGAGTCTTTTTTATCTATAACATTGCCGTCGTATATAGTCAGAAATGTTTTTAATCCGAAATCTATACCTACGCTTTTACCCGATATTGTATGTTTAGGATTAAAATAATCGTCTAATGTTATGAATAAATAAACATCTCCAAGAGTATCTCTTTTAACCGATAGCGTTTTAATATCGCCGTCTATTTCCCTTGAAAGCCAAAATTTATAATTCTTTTTGTTAATAGTTATAACATTGCTGTTAATTTTATAACCGACTTTGCCTTTTAGTTTAAAAGATTTATATTTCTTAACTTTCTTGAAAGTAGGCGGTCTTTTATTTTCATGCCTAAAAAACTTTTTATAACCGTTATCTATGCGTTCTGCTATCTCTTGAATAGCTTGAGAACCTAATATTCTCCAGTGTTTATATTTATCTAATTTTTTAAGTTTAGTTATATGTTTCTGAAGTATATTAATATTAAGAGTTTTATGATACAAACGATAGTATCTTTTATGTAAAGCTATACAATGGTTGTATATATTGCCAGATAGGTTTATAAGCTTATGCAGATGTTTTAACTTTTTAGTTTTGTATAGTTTGTATTTATAGGTTTTTATCATCTTTGAAAAGTTTATATTGCTTTATTTTGTTTGTATGAGTATTATATAATAATTAATTATATAATATAATATGAAAATGTTATATTATATTCTCATATTATATCCTCATTGTTAAAATAAGAGGTTTTATGATAATTGTTTGCAATTTATTTTATTTTTTGTATAATTAATAAATATTTTATTTTTGTTTATTTTTTGGAGGTTTGGTGGGTATATCTAATATTTTTGATAGCAGTGTTACATGTAAACAGGTTTTTGATTTAGAAGGATTTGTTAATTTTTATTTGCAACTTGTTAATAAAAATTTAAATTATTTAGATGTTCGTAGTATAAATACTTCTTTGATTTCTGTTGCTGTCGCTGATGAATTAAATGTTCCGGGCTTTGACTTAAATTTATTAAAATATGGGTCTTTATTATATGATATAGGTAAATTAATGGTTCCCGCCGAGATATTGAATATAAATAGAGAATTGACTATGTCTGAATTTGATATTATTAAAACGCACACTATTTCCGGTTATATATCTTTAAATAATTTTTCTTTTATGCTTAAAGAGTTTAAGATGATTGCTCTTACTCATCATTACAGGAATGGTTTTGGTTATCCGAAAAAAATTACTTTTGGTGAAGAAATAGATCCGCTTTTTGCGAATATTATTTCTGTCGCAGATTCTTTATCTGCTATAATGGAACCTAAAAAATATAAAAAAGATATGACCGTTGATTTAGCTTATAGTATAATTTCCGATAAGAATAATGAAAGGAATTTTGGATTAGACGATAAAATTTTAGATGTGTTAAAATTTGTTATAGAACATAATAAAATTGAGTTGAAAAAGTATTTTTAAATATGTTGTAAAAATTTATTGACATTTAATTTTGATATTATATAATACATATGATTTGAAATTAGGAATAATAATAAAATTTCAATTGTTTAATTATAAAAAAACATTATGGTAAATTTAAAAACTAAGAGGGTGAGCGTATGGCGATTTATATAGAACAGTCCGGAATTAAATTTGAACTTAAAAACGGCGAGAGAACCGTATCCGCTCAAGGAGTAGAGGGACTATCCGGACTAATTTACATAACCGGAAGCGAAATTAAAAGATACCCGA
>JAEHJW020006018.1_pt1 | contig 55236 bp, 66 predicted proteins | sample 9271431 | NCBI WGS metagenome assembly JAEHJW02 | reverse complement strand
GCATCTCTGCCAAGCGCGCATGCCATTCCGGAACTTGTTCGAGCAGCAAACGGCAGCGCCTGAGGTCCCATGTATCATGGGGATGCGCAGACCCGTTCCCGGCGCCTATAGGGTAGGGAACGACCCCAGTCATGTGTTTGAAGATCGCAAGCGACGAAAGCCCATGTTCCCCATGAGCCACCCATGTGATCGCCGCCTGCGGCACATCCGGGTGCGCAGCGGCCAAAGCGGCTGCTTGTTCCTGGGCGTAGCGAGCCCTTAATTCATGGCAAGCCTCCGCAGAGCCAAAGGCCACGCTGGCACCTGCCACCATCGCCAACTGTGTGTCCGGAACATCGGTTTTGGACGCGGTCTTCGTGAGCGCTACAAAGTCATCAATGGGAATCGATCCGAAGATCAATGTGCAGCCGGATTCGTGACGGACAGTGTATGTGGTGTCCTTTTTCTGGAATTCGAGATCGATATTTAACATGGATGGTTTCCGTTGCTGGACATCAGGGACGCCTCCATTTTGTATTTCGCGGGGTCCCTGTAATGATCGCGAACAGCCTCGAGTGCTGGCAGACACCCCACTGTGTAGGGATAGGCCGACAGCATGGTGTCGACCGGTAGGCCGAAGTCCTCGATGAGATAGCCATCGCGATCCCGGTCTTTGCTGATGTACGCGCTTATCAATCCTTCGGCCCACAGGCGATCACGCAGTCGGGGAATCGGTTTTTCGCTGTAGAGCCACACGCCTTTCCCGGCGCCATGCGCGAACCCAATCTCGAGCACGGTGCCCGGATCCGGCTGGACGCCCCTGAATGGGGTCACGTCGGCGACGATGACGTCGCACCGCGCGATATGGCGCCGGCAATGGGCGGCGATCTTCACGGGATCAGTAATGTCCATGGTGAAGGGCATACCGTTACGGCTAGGATTCACAATGGGCTCCATCGGAAAGATCGGCATGATCGCCCCCTGGAGGGGGCCGTCACAGAAATCCCGGACGCGTTGCCGAAAGGACTCGATGTCGGGGGCGGAACGAAAGACCCAGGGCCCCGCCATGTAGGCCAGTATGGGGCGGCCAGAAGAAAGGGGTTGCTTTGCAGTAGACGCCACACAATGTCCTTTGCCGTTACCAGACGATAGATGCCATTCAACGAATATAGCATAAGGCACGCATCATATACAACATACGCACCGCGACGGCACGACAAACAGCGCCTCCCAAGCCCACCGTCCCTGAACCTTTTGCTCATCGCGCACCAGATAACCGCCTTCCTCCATCTCGCGCGCGACCTTGGTCCATTTCGCGAGATTGCACCCGACATGCTGGCGCAGGACACTGGTCATGATCGTGCCCTGGTGCGGATGGAGGACCAACCACAGCGCGACCCCGCGCGCCTCGATGGAGAGACGGGTATCCGCCATGATAGCCGATGCCACCGCGGAGATATTCTCGGAAGAGACACGAACCCGAGACTCCGGCAGACGGATGACGCACGACAAAGGGGGGCGCGGGGTGGCCCTTTGGCGGCTCACGAGCCCGCTCCTTGCCCGGCCGCCTTATACAGCACGGACAGGACATGGCGGTTGGCCCATTCGGCCTTATCGTGCAGGTGGTATCCGTAGTAATCCGCCAGGAATCGCGCCACCGCGGCGCTGCGCGAAATGCCCGCATTGCAGTGTACGATGATCCGGTTGACCATCGACGGGACAGCGCCGACAAACTCCAGCACCTGAGTGGCCATGGACTCGTCGAACGGGGCGATGTCGCGGTGGTGGTTCCCGTCGCGGATCAGGACCGGGAATGGGGGAGCGACATCGTCGAACTCGAGCCGCAACACGGCCGCCCACCCCTCTGGTAGGCGCGCTGGATCGCCAGGGTCGGTAATGCTGATCAGGGCAGTGCGCGGGTCGCCGTGCGGCATCCCTTCGATCACCTGGCGCGGAAAAAACTGGACGCGGCGAGTCTTTTCACTCATACACAAAATCTCACACGATTATCTCTTTAACAAGAAGACCGGTGATACCATTTTCCGCTATTGTTGCGCGAAAATGATCGGAGACAAACAATGTACCGTTTGGTATATCACGGTGGTCTATCATGCTTTGATGGTCTATATGGAAAACATGCGGGACTTTTTCTTTTACAGCCTCCAGAGAGAGGGATTCCCAACACAAATAGAGGTATATGGCTTCGCCATCGCCAATGTGTGCGGCATAGAAGTCCCCAGTGTCGTTCAGTAAATGGCGCAGTGCTTGATAGGCTTTCGCGTTCAACACCCAATCCACGCCTGCTGTTGTCATCACGTCGGGACGCGGAAGATTATTGTGATCGCTACACCACTCCAAGCCACACTCCTGATATGTCGCTGTGGCCCACCGCCGTTTATCAATTTTTGGTGTATGGAAAAAAATAGTTTTCCACCACGCGTGCAGGTTTTTTGTGCTATCGCACAACTGCGCGAAGAGGGGGTTTCCTTGTGGGTCGAAAGGGATATCTGCTGAGAGTATTTTCATTTATTAACACCGTTAGCAAGGTCTTGTTTGATGCGTCCCATCTCGTTTTCTACATTAAGACAGGATTCATCGATGTCCGATCCAGCGTTATATGCTCTACTTAATCTCGCCAATATCTTTTTGTAGTACCCTAAACTATCGCCGTGTAATCCTGGATGATAAACGCCAGAGCAGCTTGCGCCAGACTTAACGGATGGAAGCCAAATACAAGTCCTTCGCTTCCTGGACCCATGAATGGTTCCCTTGAACGCCATCACACGCCCACAGTGCCGGAGCCCCTGGTCTTGCGGGGTCCACCACATGGCAGTGGTGCTCGTACAATTCATAGGCTCCCGCCGCTAACCCAACACCGACGGTGCTCACGATCGGGTGATCTTCCACTCCATGCAGGGCGTATGCGGGTAATCCGGCATGAGGGGCCGACGAGAAACCCATCAAAAGCGCCACCAAAACACCTATCAGGCGGCGCTTGATCCCGCGTTGATGTTTAGTGGGACCCATGCAGACGCCCTTTTGGTGTATCGACCCAGGAAGGAAACCGCACTCCGGGGGCGAAAGCGAATGGAGCCGCGAAACGGGCACGCTCGAGTGTGGGCAGAGAGAACCGTTCGCGGCGCTCGACGATGAGTCCGTCTGAACCGATCTTGTCTTGCGAATCTCCCCCGCGACGGGTGCCGCCCTCCGAATCGAGCAACAGGTCCATCACCGGCTGGATCAGCACGGGGGCTTTATCCGCATACAGGTCCGGGTAGCGGGAAGGCCGAGTGTCGTTCCCATACCACAGGAGCATCAGGTCGCTTACGGCGTCGTATTCCGTGTCCAGGACGGTGTGCTCAACCGTATGTGTTACCGTAATATCTCCATTGACGCCTCCAGCAATACCCCATCGCGCAATCACAGTATAACGGTCCACAAAGTCCGGCGTTTCCACAAACAGTCCTACGACAGCTGCTCGTGTTCGGGCGACGGCATACCCTATGATGTACCCCTTGTTGGGGTAAGGGCGCCCGACCCGTAGCGCCTCCTCGTTGCGCTGCCATCCGATCTCGGGGATACCGATCGAAAAAAGCCGTACGTCCAATGGGCCAAGATGCCGCGGAATGTAGATTTGGGGAATGACATGAATCAGCATAGGCGCTCCTGTTATTTTGGTGCCGGGCTGGACTCTTGGTGCTCATCGTCCGTGAGGGACTGTTGTATCGGGCCCCTCTCCGGATCCGGATACTCCCGCACTCGCAGGTCTTCTGGCCACTCGTCTGGGTCAGCGCCCGCCCGGTGGCGCAGTTTCAAGGTAAACCGCCCATCATTGAAAGCGGCGCCCATCTGCTTCATGAAAAAAGGAGTGCGCGCCGCACGGCACTGCCGCAGGATTTCGCGGGCCCATTCCGCGCGGAACACGCGCGCGCCGGGACCGGATTCACCACCGCACACGACCTTTCGGGCCAGTGGCACAGTCAGCCTCCGCCAACGATTTTTCCTGCCCCACCTTGATAAGGTATGGTATAGCCTCGAATAGGCCAAAGATGGCCGCCGCGATGGCGATGATTCGAACCTCCAACGGCGCCACTATCCAAAGAAAGCATAAAAATATATAGAGCACAGCCCCAATCACGGGAACGGCGAGCCTGAAAAGAAAGATCGGCATCCGCATCCGTGTTCTCCATCCCTCCATCCGTTTCTCTGTAACGGCAAGCAATCCCGCCCGAAACGCATTCCACTTGATATTCATTGTTCACCTCTTGGGAAATTGTTGACCATCACGAAGATGCCCATCTTGTCGCCTATTCTGGTGAACGCCAGAACTGCCTCGCAATTTCCTGGCGCTCACTGTCTGTGAGGCGCGCCATCAATCTCTTGGGGCCAGGGTCGCGGAAATGGCGCGCCACCTCGAGTTGCCCCCATAAAGAGGCCTTTTTTAATCGGAACGGCCGCGAGGAGCGCGGAAAGAAATTCGTCGTGACAGCGCAGCCATTCTATTGCCCACGGATAGCGGTCTAAAAAACCGTCGTGTTGCAGCAGTTCTACCAACTCCCGGTTTTCATCGATCCGCTTGTGAATGCCGCCGCCCGTCCATCCTAAAATCGCACGAACGGAATCGACGTCGATGGTTTCCTGATCTTTTTTGGACATGCTTGTTTCCTCCTACAGTAATCGTCTATAGAGAAGGGGGTCCCGGTATCAAGGTGATGCCATTCGCGATACGTCGCACCTCCTCGACATACCAGTCCGGTAGATGATGGTCACTCGCCATATCGGCAAGGATCCCGAGTTGCTGTTTTGCCCACCCAGCCGTGGTGTGGGTTTTCAGGGCGTCCTTCATCCGTGGATTGTCGTCGAGCGGGTGCGCGCAATGACAGCATGTCATGTACTGCTCCCACGGACGATAATCGGGCCGGGCGTGCGGGATAGTCGGAGCATCCAGCACGGGCTCGCACTTCCTCGCGTCTTTCGTGGTCATCACGGATACTCCTGATACACGCGTCCATCCAGCCGATGTCCAGCGCGTAGTGCGCCCACCCTATGCGTCAGTATGGGGCGACGTTCGATCCGGAAGGACTGTGGGTGCGTAATGTCCAGACATCCTCCATCTATACCGACCACCGTCTCTGGGGTCGCGCGCGTCCTGCCATGGTCGTCGTCGAGTCGCAGGTCGTCGTCGAGATCGAGATGCAGAGACCGGAAAAGCGCATTGCCCTCGGGGTTCTGGTTGGCCGGCAACCAGGCACCCCACCGTTTGAAAAAGAACGGGACACCCGCCGCTTGACATTGGTCGCGCAGCGATATCACCCAGTCCGGGTGCATCGGGAGCGCACTGGGTCCCGATTCCCCGCCTACGACCACCCATTTGAGCCGCGGCGCTCGATGTTCGGTATCCTGATAGGGTCGCAACGGGCCGAACATACCGACCGGCACTTCTTCGAAGTCGATAGGCCCCAACAACGGTTCGGCGCTCACCCAGTGGTTGGCAACCGGGATCTGAAGGATCGGTGGAATACGCCGATCCGCGCTGTCCTGGTCTTCGATAGAGACGCCCCACCAAATATGGGGGGCGAACTGTGAGGCAGGATTGCTGATCGGGATACTGTCCAGGTCACGCTTGGGATACGCTTGGCGCACCGCATTGCTGGCGCGCAAGACACGGCGATAGAGTCCGGGATCCGCGAAATAGGTGCGCATCCGCTCCGGATGTTTGGTGAGTACATAGAAAGTGTGGTGCGGCGTCACAGTCATGACGGTCAACACGTGATCTACGAAGGCGTCCGGCACAGACTCCTGGAAAAGGTCTCCATCCGCTAGACGCACGAAGATCCGCCGCGGACTGCGCCAGCGCAAGGGCTGGTCGTAGTGGGTCGTAGGGTTCCAGATTGCCTTATTGGGGGCTGTGTTGGTCTTGTCGCTCATGGGTGCTCTCCTGTAGAGTCTTCCGGACCTGTAGCGCGGTCGGCATCAGCCAACAATTCATCGTTTGCGCGGATGGAATTGATCTCTAATTGTTTCCGCCCCATGCCAATAACATGATGTACGAAGAAAACGACCAATGCGCCAGCCAACGCGAGAGCGCTTGCGCGTGTTGTCCACACAAACCACATGGACGTCGTTTGCGGCGGGGTCGTCAGCCAAAACGCGTGCATGGCTCCCACGATCGCGACAATCACGATCGCCACGCTCGTTGTCGGCAAGATGACAAGCGAGATGAGGTCGATAGATAGGCGCCCAATCTTTTGATGAAGGTCCCTGGCGATCAGAGATAGCCCTGCCCTGAATGCGGCCCATTTCGTAATGGTCATGGGCATCCCTCCTGGTCTTGCCGTGTCCCCGCCTGTAGTTTTTTCTGGCCTGCCTCGATCGCGTGGTTCACGAAAAGAAGAATGATGACGTAGAGGATGCCGAGGATCACGGCCAGAATACCTGCTCGTGTTACCCAGACGAGCCACAGGGGTGTAACCTTCGGAGGGGCAGTCAGCCAAAACCCGCGAAAGAACCCCAACATCATCGCAAATAAGGCCGCCAGGACCGCTATGGGCAGGAGGATCCGGTATGCAATTGTGGTTGCAACGGACCAGATCGCCGTGAGGCCGTCTTGAACGGCTGTGGGCCATCCGGCTTTAAAGGCAGACCATTTTGTGCTGTTCATCTGTGCCTCCGTGAAACATCGCCATTTTTAGGTTTTCCGGCGGCCGTGGTCTCACCAACGCCCGTCGTCGATAAGGCCTCCCGCACCACCTGCGACGCTCTCTGCAAGTTGTCCGCCAAGGTGCCCAGGAACGCGAATCCGGTATCGGGACCGTTGTCCGCAAACTGGAACCGCAGACGTTCCAAATGTTGCGCCAGCTGAATGGTCGTGATCGCGGGGCCGCCGTAACGACCGAACGTGAGCCCTGTCGCCGCCTCCCACTTCTCCACGGCCTTTTTCAGGTCTTCGTATCGATGGGTGCGTCGTTCCACCTCAGCGGTAATCTGTGCCTCAATCTGCGCCCGCATGTCGGCGATCGTCTGGCGTTGCCGCAATTCCACGAGATTGTCGATCTGCGCGAACCCGCGGCGCATAAGGGACGCCACAAACGGACGATCTAGTGGATCCGGATTGAGCGCGGGGGCCTTGACGATCTCGACGAGCCGTCCACGCTGGACCTCCGTGAATCCCCAGGTCACCGGCACTTCGCTGGTCTCAACGACACCGGGAAGAGCGACGACTGTCCATGTGTTGCAGTAGCGGAACACATCTTCGGCCTTGGCGGGCTTCTTCAATTCGCGGAGCCAGTCGCCGCGGTGGACCTTGATCTCCATGCCACACACGGCGTAGCCCCGGCTTTTCCAAAGATTCATGGCCACCGCATCGGCGTAGCCGGTCCCGCCGCCGGTCTTCGGTGCCAGTTCCTCCATCAGCACCCACTCGGGGGGCGCAAATCGTTGGCGCAGGATCGCGCGCACGGTCTCGGTTGGGCTCAAGGACATGGGGCGGATTCCGGGGGCGGGGCCTGGAGGCGCTCCTCGATGGCCCGGAGGGCTGCGAGATACCGTTCCGGGCGACCGAAATAGAGATCCATAAGTCCATTGTAAAAAGCCAGGATCTCGGCATGCGTCGTAAACACTCGCGTCGGGTACCGATAATCGCGCGGGCTTGTCTCCTCAAACCGGATTTCCTTTCCTGTCGTCTGGTAACGCCCTAAGCGCCGCAGGATCTCGTGGGCCTTGTCCACGCAACAACTGATCCCCTCATGGCGATCAATAAGGCCCCGAAAATGGGCTAGGATGAACTCATAGTGAAGGAAGAGGAACCGCTCCTCCCAAGAGACGTTGGGTTGGGCGGACACAATGAGGGCCCGTTGTGCGCGTTGCCATCGAAGGGCGATGGCGTTGTAGTACCCCAACGCATCCCCGCGGGCGACCGCCGCGCTCGCGTCCTGGATAGCCGTGTGACCGACGATGGAGGTCAGAAGGGATGCCTCCTCTTGGCTGGCGCGGGCCAGGATGTCGCCGAAGACCTCTTGAAGGGTCTCGGGTGTAACTGGGTTATTTGTGTTCTCGCTCATCAGGAAAACTCCCAGGCACGATAGACGCACCGATTCTCGTCGAGAGCCTCGTCGTCATAGGCTATGCCGTCGATGACTGCGACGACGTGCTTGGCCATTTTGACGATGAACCGTCTATCAGGATGCTCGGCGCAAAACCGCCCCAATGTCATCCGGGGCTCCCCGGCTTTCGCGGGAAAGCTGTGGCAGATGGTGGTAAACGGCAGGGTCTTTTGCGGCAGATACGTCTTTGCCAGCCGGAAAGGTTTCCCGCTTTTTCGTCCGGCAGCCGCTACGAGGTCATAAGCGTGGTCGTAGGGCCACGCCATGACTGAGGCTAGGGCCCGCACCGTGCAGTCGTTGCGCTGTTTCGGGCGGCGGCTTTCGGCGCGGCCCGCATCCGTGTGGCAAAAAGACAGCAAACGACTCCTCATCGCGGGCCCTCCCCATCGTCCGGCGTCTCCGGCAGGTACTGAACCTCCCAGGTCGGATGTAGGATCGCGCGGTGCTCAGAGGGATCATCGTCCCACCGTATCCGCAGACGGCCGCACGTTGTAGCGGATACGATGACCCCTTGGCGCGGCGTATCGCCACCGGTGTACAGGATGGCAGTGCCGCGGTAAGCGGGGACTCCATAGAATTGGCGGACAGAGGCTAAGGACATGGCACACTCCCTGTTTCTTTCCGAAGAAACGCGCATAACTCCTCGATTTGTCGGGCGTGCTCATCGCGAGCTACGATTTCCCCGCAGCGTTTCCCGAGATGTAAGGTGTAGTAAGCGCGGACGACCTCAACGGCATATCGGGCGGCCTCGGAGGCATGGTGAATCGCCAACACGTCTGTGGGCGCATCCTGCACACACGCCGCCGCCTGCGCGGCGCGCGCGGCGAGATAATTGACGGACGCGTAATCCTTCTCGTTGGTTGTACGTTTCGCAGCGCGTGCATTGCGGGCGGCTCGCGTCGCACAGACCTGCGCAAAGGTGGCGAGAATGTCGCGGCGGTTTTCGTGGGTGCTCAAAATTTCTGGTGTGGTCTTCATTGAGGCCCCTTGGGATTGTTCGGCAAACTCCGGGCAGCCATGACCGCACGGGCGACTGCCTGTTCTTGCCAAGTTGTCCATTAAGCCTCCCATGCGTCCGCGGCGCCGTCGCTCTCGACCGCACAGAGATCCGCAAGATCATCGGGATCGGCAAGATCCGCGGGGGCGGTGTCTGGATCCTGCCGCCAGCCCAAACGCTTCGCTGGTTGGCGTTTCAGCGTGGATATGGACCGCACAGCCCAGCCCATGGACTCCAAAAAGATGCGGGCGGCCATCTGCCCGGTACCAGGGACCTCGCTGCCCGGCAAAAGGCATGTCAAAGGCCCTCTTGGTTTGTCGCGCCGATAGACCGCGACAAAGCTGCAACCACGCCGGGCATAGCGCGGAATATCAACCGCAACGACAACTTCGGAAAGACCGCCGATACCGTCCGGCGGTGCCAGACATCCCTGCGCTTCGTTTTGGTCCTGCCGCTTACAGACGTACCGCGCCATAATGCTTCCTCCCCCGTTTTTGGTATCCAGCCCGCAGGATAACATAACACAACACCATGTCAATATACCGCACTGTATGACGGGGCATAGCCACTTTCCGTCCCGCCGGAATCGCCCTATACTTGTCGGATGAGCTTTTCCGGTTCTCTTACTGGGCGACCATTAGCCCGATCCGCGCGCGCCGTCCGCCGTCATCATCGCGGGCGGCTGCGCGCCAAGCGGCGTTTCCATTGGGGGCGAGACTTATCGACCGAACCGCCTCAGAATATCGCGCGCGCCATCAATACCCCGACGCCCTGCTCGTGCTGGATGTGCGGAAATCCTCGCCGGTATTTCGGGGAACAATCTGTGCAAGAACGGCGCGCAAACCAAGAAGACGAATTACTGTAACAGATCAGCCCGTCCACCACCGCGCCAACCCCACACCATCGATCGTGAGATACAGGATCTGTGCCCACAGAAGCGGGCGCGAGTCGGTCTCGCGGGCGTACCAGATCCACAGCACCTGCGAGGCCGTCCAGAAGAGCCAGACAGTCCCGACCACGTCGGGTTTGGGTGCCAAGGCCAAGACGACGGTCCCGACGACGCTCAAGACGCCCGCCGTCCAGCCGACCGCCTCGTGGCGGCGTATCGCCCTCATTTCCGAGGGAATCCGACGTTTCCTTGCACGACCGGGAAACCGGCATGCCGGATACGGCGTTCCGCGATGGATTGGTAATCGGGCTGCTGCTCGATACCCTGGACATCCTCCCATCCCGCCTGGAGGGCTCCGATCATCTCTGACCCGGCCCCCGAAAACGGGACCAGGAGACGCCGTGGGGCGCCATCGGTGCGCGCTGGCGGCAGAAGAAGGGTGGCCAGATACCGGATGAGGTCCTGCGGTTTCAAGGTCGGGTGATCATTGATGTGATCGCCCATGCCCGCCTGCCGTTCGGCGGTCGAGACCTTCGCGGTATAGAAGAACCGGCTGGCTCCCCCCTCGCTGGCAAAAAAATCTCGCTTCGCGGCGCATTCGGACATCGCGCCAAAGGAATGACTGGTGCAGCGATTGCGTATGGTTCCCTGACACATGGCGCCGCTTTTGCGAATCCCGGCCTGGGCATCCAGGAGTGCGGCGGCCTCGGGGTCGAGGATGACGTTGGCGGGATACCGTCCCGCTGCAGGCGTGGCAGATTCGGGGCGATCGGTCACCGGAATGCGGCACCCGCCGATATTGAGTGCCCCGCAGCCCCATCGCAGGACATTGTCCGCATAAGACACCTCTCCGGGCTTCCGAAACAGCAGGATGGGCTCGAAGGCCGGTTTCAGGACGGTGCGGTAGTCATCCCACTGGCGGGCCTCCGGCGATTCCGGTAGAAGGCGCGCGGTATTCCGAGGGGACGCAAAGACGTTAACCGCGCGAGCATCTTTGGCGTTCTGAAGATTCCAGGGAGTCGTCATGCCGGGTGGCTGGTAAGGAGGGGCCGCGTGGTTGCGTGAGGCGCCTTTTTTGCGATCAATGTCACGCGCCACATCGCGAGCCTTGGGAAAACCTGTCCCATAGAGATACATTAGGGTATCAACCAGAAGAAACCCGGCATCCTCAAGGGCCACCGCGAGCCTGTGGAAGGTGCGAGAGCCGCCAAAGGCCAGAAGATAGGCGCCAGGCTTCATTACTCGCATGACGGCCTCCCATGTCTCGGGACGAAACGCGACATCCCCGCCATCCCATGTCTGCCCCATGAATCCGCGACGGTCGGTGCCTAGGCCATGGCGGCCATACGGGGTCTCGCGCCCGGCATTCTGACGGCTTCCTTTTCGGGAATTCTCGGTGAGGTGATACGGTGGATCACACAGCACAGCATCCACTGAACACGCCGGGAGATCCGCGCAGACGGCGGCGACATTACCGGTGTGTAACGTGGCGACGCCTTGCGCCGATGCGTCCGGCAAAGCCAACTCATTCTTCATCGAAAAGGGGATCCGGGAAATGGTTCGGGCAACCTTCTGCCGAACAGGCTAACCGTAAATCCACCAAGGAGACCGTTTCGTCGTACTCTGCCGCCATACTGGTGGCGCGATGCCCGCACGGCAGCCGGATCTTGACGGCAAAGGCTAAAGCGGCGCCGACAGAGGCGATGCCTTGCACCATAGTCCGGGTATCGGATGGGTCGGCATTTGCCAGAGCGCGGACCATGATCCCCGCGATCGAGCGCTCCACTTCCGCGCCGCTCAAACCCCGATGATCGGCAACAAAGGCCTTCCATCGCGGACCGCGGCCCGGATCTTCGATGATCAGCCTTTCGACCAGCGCGGCTCGTTTCTCCGCGTTACTATGATTTCGCGACATGGCGACAGCCTCTATGCTTCACGACAAGAAAACTATAGCACAGCATAGGGCATAGTGCAGATGCACTATACCGCACTCTACACCGCAAGCAACGGCTGCAGGAACTCCGCTACATACTCCGGGCTGGCTTCAATCAAGATCGAAGAACGCCCCAAACGGCGCGCCACAATCGCTGTGGTACCAGATCCCGCGAATGGATCAAGAACGGTTGCGGGCACGAGCGGGGCATGGCAAGAGCAGTCTGGCGCCCATCCCTGGCAGACAATGGCGGTCGTTCGCGCGCACTGCGATACCGGGCGCAGGATTTCCTGGGCCGCGCGCGTTTTGCCGCGCACAAAGCTCGATCCCCGGTGGGAAGCGGGAGCGTCCCCTTTGACGTAGGCCATCGTGCGTCGCGCGGGGCGCCCACAATGGGCGCAGACGCCGCCATCAGGCGTCCCCGCCTTGATCGCGGGCTCGACCAGGGCAACCGGAAAAGTCGCGAAGTGGGCCTTGCGGCATCGCGCAACAGCGAATGTCCAAACATCACGCTTGTTGCACCCGTCCGGATGCAACGCTCTCGCCAATGATAGGCCGATCGACTGCCGACCTGGGCCACCATCCCGCCATTTGTGGGATTGGCTACGCCCACGCCCTATGCGCGCCACGGGCACGGCTTTATGGGGCTCACGGATACCCACGTTGTCATAGAAATAACGATGGGAGGGCGCCAATAGGAACATCATTTCGTGGCTGCGCGTCAAGCGATCCCGGACGGATTCCGGCATGGGGTTGGTTTTGGCCCAAACAATGTCGGAACGTAATGTCCAGCCATCCGACTGGAGGGCAAAGGCGGCGCGCCAGGGAACACCGACCAGATCCTTGGGCTTCAATCCCCTCGAAGTGCCTGGCCGGGCACTCGTTGCGTGCGCAAGACCTTTCTTGTCCGATGCGCGCCTGCCCTGGTGGCCAGCCATATAGGAGTCACCCAAGTTCAACCACAAGGTCCCGTCCGGACGCAGGACGCGCCGCAATTCCCGCGCCACCTGCACCAGATGGCCGATATAGAGATCCGCCGTAGGCTCCAGACCCAAACACCCTCGCCAAGCCCCGCACAGACGGCAGAATTGGCCGTGGCTGTGCTTCTGGTGGTTACCATCGAAACGACGGGTTGGATCGTCGCCGTAATACCGCTCCGAGGTCCGCGTCTTTCCGGACAAGTGCGCCTCGCGCTGATCGTGATTCTCCCGCCACTCGGTCCAGTCGTGGGCGCAGCCGGCGGCAAAACGATCGGGATCGGCGTGAGGGGGAACCGAATGGTCTGGCAAGCCTGGCATCGGGCAATAACGTACCGGCGCCCAAACCACCGGATCGAGATCGTAGTCGCGCAAGCCCCAATACGGGGGGCTGGTCACGATCATATGCACGCTTGCCTCGGGAATCTGGCGCAACCGCTCGATGACGTCTCCGCAATGTATGTCCAGGGTCGGCACGCGGGTATCCGTCTTCAGATCGTCTATTCGGTTCGGTAGGGCGGACATCTCAACCGTCTCTGTCGTCATGCTGGGACCGTCTACATGGCGGGTCGGCACGAGGACAGTTTGGCGTAATGGGCTAGACACGGCGTCAACAGGTCGCCTGTCAGATCACTGGGGGCAAAGAGTCCGACATCACGTCCATACGGTTCGCCGTCGGCCAAGGCGACATCCTCGCATTGGGGAGACAATGACAGCGGCATCCGCACCTCGAGGGTATTGTGTCGTCGGTTGAAGAAGTGCGGTCCCAGAATCGTTTCTGCCAGGCGGCCATCCAGATAAACGAACGCTATTCGAATAAGGTATGGACTGTCTCCATGGTCCGGAACCTCTAACTGTGCAAGCTCTATCGGTGTGCCCAAACCTCCCTGGGATTTTTTGATGGCAACCGCCTCGTCTGCGAGAGCCTCGTCGTACACAAAGGCCAGTTTTGCGCCACCGCTCAATACCAACAGTTCTTCGTTTAGTTCGCGCAGCCCGGTTTTCAGCGGCAAGGCATCGCAGCGTCCGGCCGGTTCCGTCCAGTATCCGGCGAGACTCTGTGCCTTGGCATCACGACGCAACAAGACCATCTTGTTGTCGATCCAGAGAAACACGCCGGACGACAACAGCGACAACCCATCATGGGCGCCCGCCTGCATGTCGCTTACCAGAAAATCCTCAGGCGATCCGTAGTCGGCACGGTATTTTGCATTCAACCAGACCACGGGATCGGTGCCAGACAGCCGCACAATGGTGGGGTCACCGTCTTCGATGCTGGCTGTGACGTACACCTTGCCTCGTGTCGGCGCGGGGATGCGTCCCGCCAGAACGTCAGCAACGGTTAGTCGCTTGTCGTTGGGTAGCTGATTTTCCATGACGGGATCCTCCTTGCTGGGTCGATGGGCTTACTTTTTCCACAACCGAGATAGGGCTTCACGAGGTTTCGGCCGTGCATGGCTGTCCACGAAGTCCGCGATGTTGCGCGCCACCTGCGGCGACAAGGTGCGGCCGTGCCCATACGGCATATTGGCCCAAATGAACCTAGCGGCGACCACGGGCTTACTCATGCCGGCCCCGACGGCAAACGACCTGGGGCCCCATAGTGGCGGCGCGTATCGATGCAAGAACGCCACCATTTCGCCTTGGCCGCGGGCACCATGGCAGACCGCGCAGTGGGAGCGGAACTCCGTGCGGCCCGCGGCCACGGACCCCGCCGTGGTCTTGAGTGGGGCGACATAGCCGGTGCCGGCGGGCGGATACCCAACCATGACGTTCCCGTGGCGATAGGCGAGATAGTGAGCGTAGGCCTCGATCGCGCGGACGGTGTGGCCGTTTAAAGACGGCGCCGTGCCGCGCTCCGAAAACAAAAAGCACTCCTGGATGCGTTGCCCGAGCGTCACCACGCGACCCGCCTTACCCTGGTAACGCGGATACATGCCCGCAGCGCCCCACAAGGGGGCGGCAAACGGTGTTTTGCCGGAACCGAGATGGCAATTCGAGCAGCTCAGGGCGTTGCCGACATACCGAGGTACGACCTGCGGCGTATGGTCGAAGATCCGACGACCGTCGCGCGCGAGCGCCAGGAACCCCGCGCCTTTGGCGGGCGCGGCATGGTGGGCGTAGGCTGGGGCGCAGGCGGCCAAGGACAGGCCGAGACCCGCCACAAGACCGCGGGCGATGGCGGAAGTTTTGATGGTTGCCATATCTATCGGCTCTCCGCACGCTGTTCCACGCGATTTCGCTTAGCCCGCAGACGCACCAGGCGGCCCTCAATGCGTTCCGCTCGCCGCGCGTGATGATGGGCCTCGGCCCGTTCGAGGCGCGCCCGGGCGCGCTGGATGTGGTCCGTCAAACGATCGACGCGCCGATGGTCCCGCAAGGCGTGATGTTGTTGATACTCAGGTCTCCAGTGCGTTTGTGCATACGCGGCATACGCGGGCGACACGCCGAAGAGAAACGAGGCCACGGCAAGGCCGGGGATCAGAACCGCTGAGGTGAATCGAAAATGCGACACGGGGTGACTCCTTAGATGATCGCCGCAAGGACGGCGCGGCGGGCTTTAACGGTCTTACGCATAACGTCTTCTCTCTCCCTTTTAGGAACGATCTCTGCGTGGAATCATGGATTGGTAGCTGGTCAGATGATCCAGTGCGGCTCCGTAGACGGCATAGTCCACTGCGGAGGCCGGACGAAACTGCATATGAGGTTGGCGGGGATAGATTTGCCGCAACACTTTCTGTCCCTGCGAACTCAACAAAGCGGCCCGGATCCGCTGGCGCATGGTCGCGGGTACGTCCGGGCTGACCGACAGCGCCAAATTGCGGTACGCGCGGCTTTGGTACAGGACATGGATCTTGGCGCGTGCGGGCGCCAGATGGTGGGCCAGGAACGCGGCGGGGAGTACGGTCGCTACGCAGGTCCCGGCGAGCAGACCGCGATAGTCGCCCCCAATGCCGTTCTGCGGTAACAAATAGGGACGGGCCACACCCGACGTCCGGCGCATCAGCACCATCGTCGCGAGATTGGGTAGCGCGTTGGCGCAGACGGGCTCGCCGTCTAACTGGTGCAAGCGCCGAATCGCAGGGTCGGTCGTCACCACGTCGAACGTGAGATACCCGCCGAGACGCACCAAGGGGCGGTAATGCAGATGCTGATCTCGCCAACCGGTGAAGGTCGGACCGTCAAAGATCAGGGTGTATCGCCCGCGGGCTTGGTTGACGCTGTAGACCATCCACGAATCGGTGCCCACGAACCGAATAGGGTGCCCCGTCGCTTGGGCGAGATAACGCACCAACGGGCGGTATAATTGCCGCTGGTGCAACCCACGAGGCGGCGTCGAGAAGGTCCAGACGGCTTGGGATTGTGCGTGAGAAACGGTCGGCACAAGGCCGATGATCACGCCAGCCACCGCCCACAGGCGGGCATGCTGTGAAAATCTCTTAAAAGTCACGGGCGTTTTCCTTTTGTCGTGATGAGATGTTGCTCGATAGCGTTTCGCCTTCGCTGAGCAAGAAGGACGTACACAGATGCGCCGCGTCACTGACAGCTTCCACGAAGGCGTCCGCTTCTTCCGCGCTGCAGTCGAGAGAGATGCGGGCTATGATGTCGCCGATCATGTATCCCATCTCCTGAACAGACGGCGCGGAGAGGGCTACGAATCGGTGTGCCTTGGTGTTGCTGATGCCCATAAAACGGAAAGCGCGACCGTCCCGAGTGATCACCTGACACCTCTTCAGAAGCCCTAACCGTTCCGTGATCTCGGATGCGGGGGTGCGGGGACTCTCTGGGGCGACCGCCTCTACACGAACGGGACACTCTTCACCGGGTGTGCCCGTCGCCTGCGTAAGGATGTCCTGGATTTCTTCGGCGGACAGTAGGTCCTCGCTCGTTACCTCGACACGGGATTCCTGTCCATCCCGGCTGACGACCGTGGCGGTTTGGTGATGTTCTTTACGGGTCATGGGCGAACTCCTCGGTTTGGAAAAATAGGCCCATGGCGGCCACGGTGAACCCATCGACAATCAGTCCGGATCGCAACAACCAGGAGATCTGGCGGGGCTGTAGCCACATAAGCCCGCGCACCGCAGCGCGTTCCGCTGGGTCGGGATTGGCGTCCACGCTTGTCATGCCGGACGCCTCGACCAGAAACACACCCACACGGCTTTCCAGAATGCCGGTGTCCGGGTAGAGCGTTCCCAGCGACCGGATCATATGGAGGCGACAGCCCGTTTCCTCTTGTCCCTCGCGCAACGCACAATCTCGCAGGGCCTCGCCCGGAAGCACCCCGCCGCGCGGCAGTTCCCATACCACACGACCCACGGTCGTCGGCCGGTCGTGACGCAACAGGGCGATCCGACCGTCCTGTCGGCGGCGGGCGATCACAACCGCGCCCGCCCGCTTGCCCTGGCTGACCCAGTGCATCCCGCCGCGCCGCCGCACAGCAAACCAGGGATTCTGGTACACCGTGACGATCGCGTCGGGCGGGACGCCGACGGGTTTCGGGTCGGGTTGGTTCATGCGGGGGCCGCCTGGGTATCGGGTTGGCGCTGCAACAGCGACTGGAGTACGGATAGCAACTCCGTCTCCTGGATCGGCTTGGTGAGATACCACTGTGCTCCCTGCCGCAAACCCCAGGCTCTATAGGATTCGGTGCTTTTCGTCGTACAAATCACGATCGGGGTATGGGGCGGCAACAGCCCTTCTTTCCGGTAGTGGCGAATCGCCTGAAAACCATTCATACCCGGCAAGACGATATCCATAAGGACGGCGTCGACCGAGGTACAGGACAGGAGGTCGGCTCCCTTTTCCGCAGATTCGACGCTCAGGACGCGATAGTGATGGCGCTCGAGCAAGGTCTCGAGGATATGCCGCTCGGTGGGGGAATCCTCCACGACCAGCAAGGCGCGTTGTCTGCCCATGTCCCTCACCTTTTTGCGCTGGACCGGGAATGTGGGCCGGCGGACCGCTTCGCGTGGGCAGCCTTTTTCCCATGGAAGGGCTTGCCTCTGGACCGCGCGCCGGATGGGGTCGGCATCTGGGCGTCAGGCATGCGAACGGATGGTCCGGAGACCGCCTCCTGGACGCGCTTGATCACAAACTTGCGCTGCTGTTCCTCGAAGTCCGTAAGCGATAGGGCCTTGGTGGCGACCGCCTGCAGGGCGTCCTCCCAAAGACCCGTCACACCAGGGTCGGTCAACACCTCGGGCAGGGCGTCGACCAAGGCGCGTCCGCGTTCGGTGCTGATCAGTTTCTTTCCGGCGCGGCGAACAAAGTCGCGCGTGAGTAAGGTCTCGATAATGTTGGCGCGCGTGGCCTCAGTCCCTAGTCCCGAGGTCTCTTTCAGGCGCGCTTTGATTTTGGGGTTGGTCACCAGCTGGTGGACCCGCGACATGGCGGCGATCAGGGTGCCGTCTGTGTACGCCGCGGGCGGCTTGGTCACCATCTCTTTGACCTCCGCGCCGGTGGCGCGCACGCCGTCTCCGGCCGCCATGGCCGGCAGGTCCTGCCGGTCCTCGTTTTCGTCCTTGTTCTCCTCCTTCTCGTGCCCGCCGACGGCATACAGGACCTTCCAGCCGGGATCGCGCGTCACGCGCCCGCGCGCCTCCCATTTCTCACCGCCACACTGGACGATGGCGTGGCTCTGCCGGAAGGTGTGCTCGGGATAGAACTGCGCAAGCCAGGCGCGAGCGGCGAGCGTGTAGACCGCACGCTCCGCCTCGGTCAGACGATCCCACGGCACGCTCACGACCGTGGGCGACAGGCCATGGTGCGCTGTGATCTTGCCGTCATCCCACGCGCGCGTCTTCTGATCGGGTTTGGGGGCCTTCAAGGCCGCCTCGCGCAGATCCGGTGCGGTGCGGGCCACGGCGTCCCGCACGCGGGCGGCCATGGCGTGTTGGCTGACCGGCAGGTAAGGGCAGTCGGTGCGCGGGTAGCTCAGGATCTTGTGCGTCTCGTAGAGGCTCTGGGCGGCATCCAGAGTCTCCTGTGCGCTCAATCCGTACTTGCGGCTCGCCTCCGCCTGCAAGGTCGACAGGATCAGCGGCAGGGGAGGGGCCTCACGTCCATCCTTGGCAGTCGCCGAGGCGACCTGGCCGACCTTGGCCGCCAGGGCCTTGGCGGCGGCAGCTTCGGCCAAACGCTTGTCCGTGATCTGAATGGTCTCCCCGTCTCCCTCTTGGGCCGGCGGCATCCAGCGCGCGCGAAACGACCCGTGGGGATGCGCAAAGGTAACCCAAGGGGCGTAGTGCGTCACGGGACGGAAGTTTTCGATCTCGCGGTCGCGGCGCACCACCAGGGCGAGCGTCGGGGTCTGCACGCGCCCGATGGATACCACGCCTTTGCCGGTGGACTTCAGCGTATAAGCGCGTGAGAGGTTCATGCCGACCAGCCAGTCGGCCCGCCCGCGCGCCTCGGCGGCCGCGCGCAGCGGGGCGTACTCGGTGTTGTCGCGCAACGTCGACAAGGCGTGATTCACGCTCTCCGGGTCGAGGGCCGCAAGCCAGATGCGCTTGGTCGGCCCCTTCCAGCGCAAGGCATCAAGGATCTCGTCGATCAGCAGTTGACCTTCGCGGTCCGGATCCCCGGCATTGACGACTTCGTTGGCGTCTCGCACAAGGTTGCGGATGGCCGCCAGTTGGTCCTTGGCGCTCGACTTCGCGACCTTCTTCCAATCCGTGGGAACGATCGGCAGATCCTCGAGCCGCCACTGCTTCTTGCCTTTGCTATTTTTGGGGACGGAATCGGGCAGATAGGCGTCGGGCTCCGCCAGCTCGTACAGGTGACCGAAGGCCCAGGTGACGGTCGCGCCGCCACCGCACACGATATGGGTGCGCGACGCCTTGTGCGGGCCGGGAAGCTGCGCGGCGATGGCTTTACCCAGCGACGGCTTTTCGGCAATGAAGAGACGGTTTTTCACGCAGCGTCCCCCTGTTGTTGGGTCTTCGCCACCGGCGGCTGCCCTTTGGCCCGTGACAGGCGGGTCACGGCTTCGCGGATCAAACCGATCGGGCGGCCAGCCTGTGCCAGGCTTCCGACCGTCTTGACCAACGACTGGCGGGCTGCAGGCGGCAGGGTGGCCGCCAGCGCCTGGGCGGATTGGATCAGGGCGGCCACGGCGGCGGGATCATCCCGCCGGTTTTTCCAGGGCGTGATGGCCGCGGTCCAGTCCGACCCGTCGGCGAAGACATAGGCGGCCGCCGTGGCGGTCACGGATGCCAGGACCGACCCACGGCTTGCGATGGACTCGATGGCCTGCGCCTGCTCGGGCGTGGCCACGAGACCCAGCCCGTCGATCAGGGAGGCCACGACCGGGCCAGCCTCACGCGAGGCCGCAAGCCAACGGGCGGCGAGAGGAGCCCCGGAGTCGATATCCGAAAGGCCCGGATGCACCGGCGCGCCCCGGACGAGGAACCCTTCCCGCAGGGCCGCCGCCTGAAGGGCCGGTTCGTCCGACTCTATCAGGTTATCCAGCATCAGCCAGGCCGACCCCAGGTAATGGCCGAAGAGGCGCGGGCGCGTATCCGGCAAGGCCTCGCCGATCGCACGCGAGAGGCGCATGGCCGCAAGCAAGGTGTGGGTCATGTCGATACCGCGCAGCCAGAGCTGCGTCGGCGTGATCTGTCCGCGCTGGTCGCGGCCCATGGCGGTCAATAGGGCCAGGGCCGCCGCGCCGGCGCTCCAGGATCCGTCATGTAGGAGCCCTGACGGCGGGGGCGCCACCTCTTGCCGCCTCTCGGCCTCCCACAATAGCGTGCCGCGACCGCGGCTGCCGCCGACCGTAACCTTTGCGCCGATACCCGCCAACAGCGACAATTCGGGCACGGCGAACCATTCGCGCGTCTTGGATTTCGTGCCGGAGCCCAGCACCAGCAGGTTGGCCAGGGCCGAGTCCGGCATCTCAACGCGGGCATAAACCAGCAGCGGACGTGCCGCCTCCAGGAGGTCCTGGACGGTCCGGTGCGGCGCGGACTTCACCGACCGCCAGGATCCCGCCGGATAGGCGAGAACGAGGCCATCGCCGGATTCGGAAGGGATTTGGGTCAGGTTGCGGGCCGCTTGCATGGGCGACAGCGAAAACGCCCGGAATGTGCGCGAAGGTGACGACCGCTCGGCGGTCCGGGAAAAATACTCCGACTCGTCGTTGACGAGGCGGCGCAAGGCCCGGGTCACGGAGGGCGCCGGGGCCGATCGCGCGGCCGGCAGGACCTGCTTGATGTAGTGCCCGCAGGCCAACGGGACCTTAGTCCATTCCGGGATGCGCGCCGCGATGAGCGCGGCCAGGGCCGCGGCCGTTTCCGGGTCGCCGGCCAGGGTAAAGTTCCGGGAGAAACCGCGCTCGCGCATCTCCGCGTTGGAAAGCGAAAGCAATGGAACGCCCCAAGCCTCGAGGAACGAGGCCATGTGCGCGCCGAAGGTGTTTTCCGGCAGGAAGCGCGCCGGCATCGCCAGTTGCGTCAGGACCTCGTTGTCCGCGTTGGTCCACCAGATGATGTCCGGCGAGGTCAGCGCCCCGCTCAAGGACTCGTACCGGCGCGCCGGTTGGCCGGCCACGGCGCCCCATCCGGCCACCTGCCCCGACTTGGGGTGATCGAAGAGAAAGGCCCCGGTATAGATCACTGATCGCCCTCACCCGCGATATGGCGCGCCACGCGGGCCGGCGTCCAGGCCGCGCTCAAGGTCTGTGACCAGTAGCGGGTCGCCTTCTGGTAGAGGGGATTGTCTAGATTCGGGACCAGCAACACGGTCTTGAGGCGGGTCCGCAGTCCTTCCAGGGCTGCCGCCTTCCCGGGACCGGCGGCGGCCATCTCCTGTACCCGGTTGCCCAGAGCCGCGCCATCGACCAGGTCCCGGTAAGCGGGGGCAGTGGCCATCATCTTGCGGCCTTCCTCGATCCATCGCTTGAGATCGACACGGCAAGCCTCGAGGTCTCGATCGCGAACCAGCGTCTCGAACCACAGCACCATCATGATCCGGTTCAGGGTGCGCTGACTCACGCCGCGCGCGGGGACGAAAAAACCCCGGTCCTGGATGTGCGCCAGGGCGAAATGCTTAACAGAATGGCAAAACGGGCAAGCGGTCGCGAGGTTGTCCGGATGATTGTTGTGATGGTCGTCATCGACGTGATGGACCTCGAAGTAGCCGCTTTTGCCGTCCACCCCGCGCGTTTGTAGCCCGCAACCCTGGCAGGTATAACGGTCGCGCGACAAGACAACGAGCCGCACGCCCTGGAAGGCGCGGTCCGCGTCGCCGGAGTCCCGGTCGTTGTCCCGGAACTCCGACGTTTTGACGGATAGGCTGAGATCAAGCACGGTTTAGGTGTAGATCCCGTTGACGGTGGTCATCAGCAGAACACCCAAGGATGCCAGGGCGCCGCCCGCCAGGATCATCTTGAAGGCCGCGGCATGATGGTTCTCGCCCCGCTCCTTGTCCTTGGTGATCCGGTAGATCCCCATGGCCGCCACGATGAATCCGATAAGCGTTGCTACATCGATGGTCAGGCCTTTGACGAGCAGCACGGTGGTGTCCGCGTTCTGGACAACTCCGTTGATGTTGGTGCCCCCACCAGGCTGCAGACCGGAGCTGCCTAGGCCCCCGTAGCCCCCGCTGCCGCTACTGAACGAATAGGCTAGGGCGACCTGCATGGAGAAGCACCATGCCATGGCAGTATACAACCAATAGCGCAGGCGCCGGCGAACATTTGACATCGTGATGCGCATCATTACCCCCTGTTTTCTGTAAAGGATACTAAAAATATTGCAACGATAGGGCCGCCAAAAACGGCCCGATATTGGCGGCGATGGCGCCCGCTATAACGAACGTCAACCCCTTCCAAAACAGATTCTTGTCGGCGGTCCCGGCCGCCCCCATCTGGGACCAGGCATACAGTCCGCGCACGAACGCAAACCAGCCAAGCAGGATGACCAGGCTCGCCAGGGCGGCCTGCATGGCCTGCGCCAGCATCATGCTGGGGCTTACGCTCGGCACGCCCTCCAACCCGTTCAGGTTCGGGCCGCCTTCGTGGGACACCGTGCTCATGGTGTTAGCCACAGAAAAGATCATCGCGCCAAAAAACAGACCCGAAAGGACGTTGCCGTAGGTCTGTTGCGACCCCGGCTCGCCGGCCTTGATCGCGTTGTAGACCGCGCGCGCCACGATGACCATACCGATCAACGAACAGACGTCCGGGAAGATATGCAGGACGCTCTCGAAGGTCGTCGTGGCATTGATCCACGGCGTCGGGTTCGATCCGGGCAGACCGTTGACGATCATCGATTCAAGGGCTCCTTGATACGCGTACCGTTGCTCAAGTACAGGCAAGGCGGCGTAAAGGTGATGCGCGTGATCGTGATATGCGATCCCGGCACGGTGTTGCCAGGATAGAGTTCGACGATGCGATTCTTGGTCGTCTCGATCCAGGCCGTATGGTTGATAATCCCCACCAGCCGCACGAGCGGCGGGGCAGGTTTCTTGGGCACAACGGGCGCAGGCCGCGGCGGGGGCGCCGGGTGATGCGCCATCACCCAGGCCAGATGCAGGATCTCTTGGTGCTCTACGAGTAAGGCATGACGGTTCTGCCGCTGTGTGGCCTCGATGTGCTGGATAGTGGCCTGGATGGCCGAGGCCTCGCTGGCCATTTGTCCGACCATTCCCTCCAGGGCCTTCAGGGTCTGGCGGATATGCCGGAGACCGGGACCACCAGCCGCGGGTGCAGGGCTTGTGGCTGGCGCAGTGGCGGCCATAGGCTCGGGCGACGGGAGCGTATTCGCCGCCATCGGGGTCGCGGCCATCTGCGCTGAGGGCACCTGAGCAAACGTCATTGCCGGGGATGATGTCGGGGACATTTGCTGTTGTGATGGCGCAGGAGCAGCGCCGCCGGCCGTTTGGACGCCTGATGGCGACGCGAGCGATGATGCGGGCGCCGGCGTGGTTCCCCTGGGCGACACAGAAGGGCCAACCGCAGCCGCCGGCGGCGGACTTGCCGCACCTGCAGACGCAGGCTGTGGGGGCGGCGCCTGGAGCGGATGAGTAACCGGGTAAGGAGTGCCGGTCGGACGCGGCGGCATCGGCTCCGCTGGGTGTTCGTGCTGTAAGACGACAAACGCCCCCGCCCCCACGACCATGAGCGCGGCCGTGATAGCCAACACAAGCGTCGTGGTTTTGCGGCGCGGAGGCGCGGCATTTTTTACGGGGACCATTGCCGGCTCCTCTTCCTGTTCTTCCTGTTCTTCGCTGACAGATACCCCGGGGTCACCGGAAACCGGATCCTCTCCGATCTGCGGCATGGCCTCGGGTTCGCGCAAGATCGGCGTGGCGACCGGAGCCGCGGGCGTCATGCGGGGCGCTTGATAAGACGGAGCCGCTGGCGGCGCCTGGCGCGCACCGGCAGATCCGCCGTTGGCCATGCCCAGCCATTGCTGAATGAATTCGTCCATGGCGGTCTGGGGGCGCCACGCCGTGGGGCTTGCGTTGAGGAAATCCGCCAGCTTCTGCAGGGCCGATTCAACATCGGCGCCCGGAAAGAGGGACTGGTAATGGGCGATATCCTCATCGGTCAAGGACAGCCCGGATCCGTCGCTGGTCGGCAACACAAGCGTGCGGGCACTATGTTCCTGTCGAGGCGGATCGTAGTGGCGGCCGATGCCATCGTTATCCGCCGCGGAGTGAGGAATTCTCTGTTCTCGGCCGAAGTGAACATCCGCGGGGTGCGGGGGCGCCTCGTCGTCAGTCTCCGGATCGTCTTCCTGCTGCCCAAATATCGGCTCTGGTATAGAGTCTGGGGCGATCCGTGCGCCGGCCATAGTGCCGCCAGAGGGAACGTCCGGCAGGTCGTCCCCATCCTCTTCCACTTCATTGAGCCCGTCGCGCATTATTTCGTTCACGAAACTCGCCCCCTGTATCGCCGTATTATCCTACGCGTCAATGTAGCATAGTATACGGTGACTGCATAACATGCCACCTGTTGTGGTGGGGGTCAGAACGGGGTATCGGACGGACCGGCGTTTCGTTTCGCCGAGGCCGCGACGACCTGCCGGACAGGCCGGCGAGGCGCCGGGCGACCCGCTGGTGTCCCGGATGGATCGGCAGATCCCACCGGCCATTCGGCCGGCAATGCGAGACAGTGGTTGTCCACGTCCGGCAGGGCGCGAATCCAGTCCTCCCAGGCGTGCAACCCGCCCTTCAAGCTCACCGCATGGGGGTGCCCCAAATCCCGGATCAGACGGGCAGCGACCAGACTGCGATTGCCGTTCCGGCACACGCATAGCAGGGTGATCTGGGACGCGGCGTACTCCACGAGGGCCGTGGTGAGATCGCGGCGCTCGGCGATGGTCAGATCGCGGGCGGAAAACTCTTCGCAGGGTGGGTCCACCTGTTCGCCCGTAAACCGCTGGAGGCAAGACAAGGGAAGATTGTGGGCGCCAGACAGCGCCCCGAATATCTCGATTTCCTCGGGGAATCGGGTGTCGATGACGGCCACCAGCCGCCGCTCGAGCATCGACGCCTCATCCAGGGAAACCTCCAAGGGAATAGTCCGTACAGCATCCATGACCGACTCGTGCTCCTTAGTGTGTTGATGGTGTCGACAGGAAACGGTGCCAGGCGGCATGAGTCATGACGCCCACATGGCTTTGGCCGTGATAGAAGAAGGTCGGGGTCGCCACGCTGCCCCCTTCGGCGGCAAAAAACGCCTCGGTGTTCAAAAGCACGGCCCGCTGCTTGGCATTAGCGGGATCAAATGGCCCGCGCGCGGGGAACCCTCCCTGTTCCGTGCTCACATGAAACAGCCTCTCGTTCAGGATCCAGGCCTTGGCCGGATTGGGTGAAGCCAGGATGGCTGCGGCCCGGACGATAGCCACACGAGGATCGACGATGCCCACGGGAACGATGCGCACCCGCAGGTGCCCGGCCCGAATCTCCGGGCGCAGGATCGACTCCCACATGGCATGGCAATAGGCGCAATTCGGGTCCGCGACCATCGTGACGATGGGGCCGGCGCGGCCGACGACGAAGCTCGCGTCGGCAGGCGACGGGAACGGATGGGACTTACCGGCGCCGGGCGCTTGCGGGTTGGCGGCGGCCGGTGCCGGCGCCAATACAGGGGAAGCGTTATCCGCGGATGCGACTATGTGCGCCACGGCCCGCTTGATCAGGTTATGCCCGCTGGCGTCGTACACCGCGCCCGTAAACAGGTAGTGCCCGTCAGTCATGACAATCATAGGGGTCTTGCGAATCTGGACTACAAGCGTTGTCAGCCGGCCCGGCCCCGGCACGATGCGCAAGACATGCGCCTGGCCGTTGGAGGCCTGCGCGACCAGGCGGCGTAGGCGGGCATCGGAGGGCGGCGCACCGGCCCTACTCGCGGGAACGAAAGCCCCAACAGGGGTGGGGACGGTAACGGGATAGGCCGCATTGTAGGCTGAATGGCCTGTTCGGCCTACAATGTCCTGAACGCCTCTGGGGTTTACAGGTGGCCGCGGGGCGCTCTGCCATTCAGGGCGCAGGATCGTGCCCACGATCAACCCGGAGACGGTCATCACTCCAACCAGAAAGGCCGCCAAACCCGCCATCAGACCGGCGGCGAACGCCCACTGTTTCCAGAAAATCCGGCTCTCATGCTTCATCCGTCCCCCCTTTAGTAAAACCATTGATTGAGCAGTTGAGGCCCAGGTCACGGCTCAAGAATCCCTGCCAGGCATCCGCACCGCAGTCGCGCGCGAGATGCCAGTCCGCGATCGTTTCCACCCATTCGACGACCAGCAAGGTACCCGGGGCGTCATGGGCCGCCGCCGCCAAGGCGCGCAAGGTGGCACGGGCCGCCTTATGGCGCCGGGCGCGGATCAGGACGCGGCCATCGACCTTCAGGTAATCCGCCCCGGTCAAAGACAACCGTCCGAAGCCATCCTGGCCGTGGCCGGTACCGACATCGTCGATGGCGACCTGGACACCCACCTCACGCAGGTGCCCGAACAAGCGGGCGGCTGCCATCAATGTGCGGCGGTGAACGGGTGTCTCGATCCACTCCACGACCAGCCGGTCGGCGTAAGGACAGGCCGTCACCAGCGCCTGGATCGTCGGGTCCAGGATCTGCGCCGAAGACAGATTGATGAAGATCCGTTGCCCGGACGGCAGTGCCCGCACCATTTCCGGGATATGGCGCGTCATCATGGCGAGATACCAAGCCCGCCAGTTTCGGGCGGGACGCCAGATCGGACAACGCCGACGCCCTCGCAGGATCTCGTAACCCAAAACAGTAGTGGGGACGGTGGCTTGTTCGGGGCTCGAGCCGTCTAGGGCAAACGACAGGATCGGCTCGGCCCGGAAAGCAGAGGGCTCGCTCAATGAGAGGTCCCCAGCGCCGCGATCACCCGCCGCTCGTGATGGCGTGTCTGCATAGCGACCTGGACGGCTTCCATCGACTCCATGTGCTCGAGCAGCCGCAACTCCCGATCTTGCATCACTAAGGATTGGGCCTCCATAAAGACCAGGGATCGCACCAGCATTTCCTGGTCGGCGCCCGACATGGCCGCATACCATAACGGATTCTGGAAACGGGCCTCCGCCAACCACTTCAATTCCGTGTCGGACGACACCCCAAGGTCTTTGTTTGCGGCCAGCTTGCCCTTCAGGAACACGCCCGAGGGGCTATTCAGCCCACTAATGGTGCTGGCCCATTGTGCGAGGGACGGTGTGGGATCGCGCCAACGCATTGTCTGGCGCACCGCGCTCTGCGCCATCGACAGGCGCGCATCGGCCGCCAGGCCCGCAGAGCGCCAGACCGCCGCGCCGTGCCCGTTAGAGAGATCGGCAGTAGGGGCGCCGATCGGGGTCGGGGCGGTCACCTCGGCCGCGAAGAGGGCCGCGGTCTGTTGCGGTGACAACGGTTGCGATGTGCTAGAGCCTCCAGCGCTGGATGACGTTTTCGGAATAGGCACAGGGTGGAAGAGGGCGCCCGATTGAAAGGCCTGCCCATGGGTCTGGGCGGCCACGGCAGAGGCATAAGCGGCCGCAGACGCGGCCGTGGTGATGCGTGTCACATGGGCATTATTGGCCGCCACCGAATCCATCGGGACACCGGCATTACTCATCGCCAAAGCGGATGCCGTGCTCGCGGTATCAGCGCTGGCCTGTTGGGCGCTGACAACACCCTCTTCGGCGGCCTGGGTCTGCATGCACGAAGCAGCTGGCGGCGTTAATCCTGCTTGAGCCTTATAGAGGCTCACGACCCCATTGGCCATCTGCTGCTGGCGCATGGCGGCCACGGTGGCCGTCGCGGACTGCTGGGCATTGAGCGTATTGGCCTTGGCCAACGCCTTGATCGAGTTGGTCGTGTTCGTTCCCGCCGCCACGATATTCTCGTTCGTCTGCTGGTTGCCTAACATCGACTTGATAAAATCCTGAGCCTGTTGAGCCGTTTGCGCGAGAATAGCGGCAGTCGCGGACCCGAAAGTGGCATAAGCCGGCATCGGGGCAAACGCGCCCGCAAGAACGAACACAAGCCATGTGGCGGTATGGGATCGGTGGTTCATCAGAAAAGCCCTCCCGAACCAGAGGAAGATGATCCGGGGCTAGATCCACTGAACAGGTTGCCGCCGATCGATCCGGTGTTGAAGTTTGTGCCGCCTCCGGATGTCGAGATTTTCCCGCTGTAGTTGGCGGCCCCACCACTGGTTTGCGTCGCGGAGAATCCGCCGACATTGCCGACGACTGGAACATTCCAGTTTTGGCCGACACCCGGCAAATTACTGCTGACTTGTGATTGCCATTCTTGTTGGGCGGCGCCGCAGGCCATGTTTTCGAGGGCCTGCATAGCCTGATCAACAAAAGCGGCAATCCCCATATAGCCCAAACTAAAATTCATGCCGAGGATATTCTGAAGACATCCCCCGATCCCGCTTGGTTTGCGGATCTGATTGGCCGCATAGGTTTCGGCATTCTTGAGGGCGCTATAAGAATTCTTGGCGCTGGTTACATTGTTCTTGCAGGCGACCGGCAGGTTCGTGGCTCCTTGACCCGTAGTAGTGGTCAAACCGCTGGCCGTTGAATTATTGGCCGTCAAAAGAGACGGCGAGGACGAGGGCGCCGTCACGCTTTGTGTATTTGACAACGTGGCCCAGGGCGCGACCTGTGCGCGCGCCGGCGCTACGCCCAATATCGGAATCGTTCCCGCAAGGAGCGCGATCGCCACTCGCGAGCGGCGCCGAGAGACTGTGGTCATGCCGTTTGCTCCTCCGTTTCGTCCTCGTCGCCCATCGCATCCAAAACCGCAATCGCCACGTCGAGACGCGATGACAGCGTCAATTGGTCGAAGAGGTCCGTCATATTGAGCCGACCCATGACAATGGATCGGGTCAGGAAAACCCGGCCGGCCTCCGATTCCAGTTTCTGTTCGGACTGCGCCATCTCGTCGGCTTGGCTCACCCACGGCAGGGTGTCCGCGTGGATGTACACGGAGGCCTCGGTCGCCGCCTCGAGCGGCAGATGCCGTAATCCGCGCACCAGCAACCGCGTATCCCGGGGCGGCGCCGCTTCCCGCCCCGTCCGCACGATCAGGGAAAACAGCGCGCGGGAACGCGCGGCATCGGCCAGGACCCATTTTTCCTTGCGCATCCGCTATGGCCTCGGCTTGGCGCCGACTGCCGGCGGAATGTTCATGGGTGACGGGCGAGGGGACGGATCGCCGAGATCGACCTGCGACTGATGTTCTGCCTCGGCGACCGATTTCCCGTGGGTCAGCGCTGACAGGAACAAGCGTACAGATTGCTTTACGGGTTCCGGGGCCGTTACCAAGAGGCGGCTGCAGTCCGATGTGCGGTGCATGACATGAACGCGGCCGCCATGACCGCCCTGCCACCGTAGCACCTGGCGTACATCAGCTACGTCATGAGTCACGCGCGCCCTGGCGCCGGTCGCGGCAACGTAAAACAACTGGAAGCGCCGCGCGCCCCGCCGCAGAACGCTGTCAACATGAGATTCAGATTCGTTTGCCATGGTGTTAGCTCCCTTGTGATCCCGGATGCACGGCCACCGGCCCAACAGACGTCATAATCCGAACGACCCGAGACGGCCGGTCCGGCACAACGCCGGTCCCTCGCGCCTCGACCGACAGGGCCGCCATATCGCGGGGCGTCAAGGCCACGACAATCGCAGGCCGCGTGCGCAAAAACGCACGGATGGCCCGATAACGGGCCTTTCCGGTCATACCTTCGGCTGCCTGGGCAGCGGCGCGGGCACGACTGTCCAGATGCACGCCGGCGCGCTCGAGGACCATCTCGGTCAATGCGCCGATCAGGGCACACGACCACAGCGCGGTATCCTGTGGATCGGCGTCGTCGGCGACCGCCAGCCGTTCGGCCGGCAATGTGTCGCCCGCCATTTGTCGCAGAAGACCCTGGGCGCGACGGGTCAAGTCGTCGCGCAGAACAAAGAGCGCATCCTCCAGGTCGACCGTGACCCGAGGGCGTTTGCGTAGGGACTTTTCGGTGCAGAACCGGACGCCCATCCCTTCGGCATAGGACGCCATGACCTCCCAGGCGATCGGTGCGCTCATAAAGGCCCCCTGCCAAAGTTTGGCGTAGAATCCGCTCGCGCCGTCTTCCGCCAACCGCGAGAAGAACGGGGAGCGTTCTCGGCGGGTTGGCTTGGCCTCTCTTCGACCTTCTCGACGAAAGCCCCCAGTATCTTGCGCAACGGCTCCGCATAAGGTCCGGCGATCTCGGGCAGACACCCCCCCCGATCCCGCCGGACCACCGCATGGCGGGCCAAGGCCATCAGATGCTGCCGCGGTCCACAGGGGGAACGGCAGTACGCGCGCAAGGCGTCGACATACTCATCCGGAGAGGGGTGCCAGTCGGAACGCGGAGCGAAAGGACTGTCGGCACCTGGCGTCGTATCGAGCCTAGCGAAATCATGGAGCCCGAAAAGACGGGGAAAGCGATGCACCCCTTCGCGACTCGCGGCCAAAGCCGCGATATTTTCGGCCTTCGGGACTGGCTTCATGGGCTGCCCCCTTTCAGGGTCAGCCATCGCCATGTGACCACATGGGCCACGACACGCGTGAAACACGCGAAGGCAAACAAGCCGAGAACCAACGGCCCGCCGATCGTGTCGGGCCGGAAAACGGCCAGCGCGGCGGACAGAACCGTCAGAATCAGCCAGCCGACCACGAAGAACGCCTGATTTCTGACTTGGGTCGAAACGTCGATGGGCGCCGACGGGCGTGCCCAGGTGGATAGGGAATGGGTCACACGCGGAAGATCGCGCCGGGACGCCTGAAAATCGCGCCACGACTGGCCAAACAATGACGCCAGGATCGCAAACAAACGACGCAAGACCATCCAGAACAGGATGGCCGGGAAAAACCCGACGAAAAGTACGGTCCAAAAAAACGACCGCCGCCTGTCCTTGATGTCCTCCAGCCCATAGCCGAAGAAGCGACCAAGCCGTCCGGGAGGTTTTGATGCCATGGCCGTCATGCCCCGGACGCCGCCGCCATCGGGGCCGGCTGTTCGTTATCGGCCTTGGCGGTGGCGCGCGGCTTCGTTGCCGGGCGTTTGGCGGCCTTAGGTGCCGGATCCTCCACGGAAGCGGCGGCCACCGAATCCTGAATCACCGGCATCAGGTTCGGCACGACCTGCTCGGCGCGCTCGCGGATCAGGTTGACGCAGGGCTCCGGCAGGAGGTGGTTCTTGCGCCGGCTGACACCCACCGACAAATCCGCGTGCTCGGACAGGAATTGGAGGCACCGATCCCGCAGATCGGGCGGGAGAAATCCCGTATGGATATTGTCTCCGTCCGCCGTTTCGGCGCCCTCGGCGACATCCTTCGGAGCGACCGACGCCAAAATGGCCTTGGCGATGGCCGTCTTATCGATGGGCGCCCGCTGCTCCAGGACCGCGCGCACGCGCGCGACGTCAACATCACACTCCCGCAAGGCCTCCTCGACCGTCTCCCAATCCATCTTGCCCAAGGCGCGCGGGACTGGACGACCGGCTGCCTCAAGGATCGCCATAACCTCAGCCGAGTACGCCGCAATGGTCGCGCTCGGCAGCTTCCACTCGATCTTGGCCCGCCCCAGGTATTCCCGATCCTGATCGGGACGGCTCCCCAGTTCGCGGGCGCGCCGGGCGATCTGGACGGCCAACCTCTCCTGATCGCGGGTCATGGCCTCAATGGCCTTGGCCTGGGCTGCATACTGAAGCGCCAGCGCCTCGTCTTCGGGCGTGGCCGGCAGATCGACAGGTTTAGCCCACGACAAGGGCACCATCTTGTGGGGCAGGACGTATTGAGTCCAGACGTCGTGCGCCACTTCCGCCATGCGTTTTTGCCGATCCGGGTCGAGCGGCATGGGGACCATGACGGTTTCCGCCACGGATCGCACGCTCATCACGAAATTCACCGCCCGGTCGACCCGCAGCCCGCTGAGGCGCAGGCGCAGCGCATACCAGTTCAGCTGGTCCCGGTACTGGCAAAACATGGGGTCGTCGGGATCGGTGTGCGGGCGATCCTTGGACACTTTGTAGTCGACCAGGACCACCTCATCGGTGGCGGCGTCATAGAACACGTCGTCGGGCGAGGCAAACACCAGGGCCTTTTGCTCCGGTGTCAAATCCGGCGGCGGGGGGGCCGAGGCGCGGATCCCCTCCATGACGCCGGGACCCAATTCCTCGTCCACGCGCGACAGGCGAACGTAAGTCGGGTTCAAGACCTCAAAGAATACGCGCGCCGTGGATTCCAGGATGTTGCCATTCAGGGTCGCCGATGTGGCCGGAGAGGGCGGCTGAACCAGGATCTTGCGGGCCACCAGACTGCGGGTGTCGCTGTCGAAGAACGCTTGGGGCCGCTTCTCGGCGTCGGCCATCAACACGCCGATCTCGGACCCTCCGATCCCCCCCAGGCGCCGGGCCACGGACTGCGGCGGCATGATCATGCCCACGGCGCCGGGCCAGCGCCGAACCGTTTCGGCGTGAGACCGCACCATATAGTCGACCCAGGCGGTAATGGTGTCGTCTACGCCCTTCGCTTTGCGCATCGCGGGCGTCAACCGGCTGATCTGCGGCAAACCGTTGACGATGCCGTACAACTCGTCGGCAAGCGCGGCGTCGGGAGGGCGGTCTGCGGGCATAGGCGAACTCCGGTAACAGTGGTATACTTTGCTGACAATATACACTAAACCAGGTTTAGGAACCACACGTTCCAGGACCAACTTCCAGCAGGAGCCATCCATGAGCGAGCAACGAGTCAGCAGCGTCTTTGACGGAGACCCCGAGCAGGTCAAGGCCTTACGCGAGGCGCGCGTGGCCAATCAGAAGGCCATGCTCGCGTGGATCGGAGATTCCCTGAAAGAGGGCGTGGATTTCGGAAAGATTCACAAGTCGGATGTCTGCACCGACCGCGATTGCAAGATCGACGCCCATTACTCCAAGGAATGCCTGTTGAAGCCGGGGGCCGAAAAGATCCAGGGCTACCTCGGACTGACCGCGCGCTTTGATTTGGTCAAGGGCGGCGGCAACGAAACCGCCATCATCGTGAAGTCCCAGCTTTTCGACCAGGACGGACGGTTGGTCGGTGAGGGTATGGGTGCCCGCGAAACCAGGGAAGACAACAACCTGAACACGTCCATCAAGATGGCCGAGAAATCGGCCTTCGTGGACGCGATCCTGCGTACCGCATGCCTGTCCGAGGTATTCACGCAGGACCTCGACACCATGCAGTTCAAGCCCAGGGCCACCGCCCAGAAGGCGGCACGACAGGAGGCGCCGGCGCCGGAAACAGCGTCCGTCCAAAAAGGAACGCAGACCGCCAACGCTGCGCCCGCCGACGCCCCTAAGGCGCCCACCGCGATCCCGGCGGGCGGCAAAAACCCGGAGGCAGCCATCACGCCCGCCCAGAAGGCCATGATCACCAAGCTCTTTGGGGAACTGAACATCACCGAGGCGGGGGCAAAAAAGCGATTGGCGGCCCGATTCGGCGAGTCATGCGCTTCCGTGGGGGACCTGAATCGCGCGCAGGCCAGCGAGATCATCAAGTTGCTGGGTGAGGCCAAAAAGCACAAGACGGCAACGCCCGCAAGCCAGGCGGCGCCGTCGGCCGCTTAACACAACGTCCGTCGCGCGAGGGTAAGCACCATGCCAAACAAGACGCACAAATACGTCGTAGGATACCGCCTCCTGTACAGCAAAAAGACGGAGGTCGGTATCGAGGCCTCGTCACCGGAAGAGGCGGAGGAGATTGCCGAACAACATCTGCGTCTTGGCACGCTCTGGGACGACACGCCCAATATGCCGCTGTTGCGTGACGAACTGGAGGAGGAGAGCGGCAACACCCTGGAGTTTGGGGTGCGCGAGGTCCCGGATTGGCCGGCAAAGGACGAGTCGGTCAAGATGCTGAAGAACCAGGAAGCGGCCTTCCGGGCCGCGCGACTCCTGGTCGAGGCCTACCAAAAGAACGAAGAGCAGGGTGGCGGCGTCGATTGGGAAGACTTGAATACGGCCTATGAAGCCGCTCTCGAGGCGCTTTCGCCAGTGACACCCGAGACGCGTCCACAGCCTGCTGACGAGGACCCTCGGGCAATATCCACCGAGGTCGGCAGGACGTCTCCTTTTCCCGCATCGCTCTATGCCGACCGCATTCGCGCTTTGGCCCCAGACTACGACCCGCGCCATATCGAGGGCTACATGCGGTTGCAGTATTCGACCCTCGACCACCTCGATGCGGCAACCTTTGCGCGCGAAGTAAAGACCGCGATCGGCTGCATTGAGTACGGCGGCGTAGAAGCCGCGGAACGCAACGCCCAGAGTTTCGGTTTGGGATTACAGGTAGCGTCCGTGTCGCCCGCTAAACCCAAGAAGCGCCCGGGTCCCTCCGGGAATACCCCAACCCCTTAACTTTAAGGAGATCCGTATGGGTTACTACCATTCCCTGTCACTGGCAACCAAGCTGCGCGACGGCGTCACCAAAGAACAAGTCGAGCAGGCTCTTGAGCCGGTTCTCGAGAACAACCCGGAAGAGGTCTACATAGAAATCGACCAAGCGACAAACACCCTTGGGTTTGGTACCTCGGGCGATGTTTGCAATGAGTTCGAGAAGGACGTGGCCGCCGCCGCCAGCAAAATGGGGTCACTGGTTGCCGGGCCGTGCCACATGACGCTTTACAATGGTGACGCCAACTTTGGCGAGGAACCGAGTTATTTCTACATCGGAGACTCGCCGGAGGCGATCCAGAAGGCACAAATCGAACGGCTTTCGGAGTCCGTCATCGGGCTCGCCCGGGAGATCCTGGATGTTCCCGGTGGGGCGGAAGCGCTTCCAGAGTTGGTGACGCGGATACGCCTGGCCGCAGACCAGAAAGCGGTCGCAACCAGAAACGCGGAAGCCGTGAACCGGGAAACGGACAAAAAGCGGGCGGCAGCAAAACCCGCACCCGGTCCCGCCCTGTAGGACAAAAACCCGCCAGTACCCAGCGAGGCTCCCATGAGAACGCTCCACATCTACGTCAAGCAAATCAGCAAGATCCTGGGCGACGAGGAAGACGAGGGCGTCGCCGGCATCTACGAGTGCCAGGTTCCAGGTGGGCCCGAAGGAACGCAAGTGGGCCAAGCCCTTGACGCTTTGCATCTCAATATCGGGATCGGCTGCCTCGACGATTTTAAGATCACTGTCCGGGATCCAGAGACCAAGGATCTCCTGGAGCAAGACGAGAACTACGAGGACTATTCCTACGACGACGGGGACGTCGAAAAGATTTCGGATGACGTGCCGCCGGACAACGAGACGGCTCGGCCCCCCAAACCCAAAGGCCCCGAGCCGGGCTTTACCGCATGATCTTTCCGAACGCCACGGAACACCACCAACATATCATCGTGATCGGCTCGGCGTACCCGGAGGACGTCGGCGACATCCAGCGCATAGCCGATGCCCGTCTGGGCCCCGGCTATATCTCGGCCGCAAACCTTCTGGCGGATCCCCGCCAAACGGTCTTCGCCGCATGGCGCGGGCATCGTCTCGCCGGGTTTCTGTCGGCGAGCCTGTCGTCGCTTGCGGACATCCAGCGCGACATGCCCGCGCTGGGGGCCCTGTTGGCCGGCCAACCGGAATCATCCGGGCCCATAGGCTTCCTCCACGCGGTGGCCGTCGATAAGGCCCACGAGAAGCAAGGCATCGGCACGGAACTGATCGCCTACGCGCTCGATACGTTTTTCCTGCCCCACAAGACCTCGATGGCCATCACGACCGCCTGGTCGGACAACCAGGGCGTGCATGTGGGCGGCCCACTCCACCGCAATGGGTTCCGGAAGATCGGCTACCTCGCTGACTACTGGCGAGAGGATAGTCTCGCGCGCGGATACGAGTGCCCAACCTGCGGGAAGCCGCCCTGCCGCTGCACGGCGTCCATCTTCGCCAAAAGCCTGCTGGTGGCCCCCAAATGTTAAGAAATATTGACATTGCGCCCGCGCGCGCGTAGGCTTGCGGTCTCTATCTAAAGGGTTTTGGGGAACACCGATGACGCTTGCCGACACCATACGCAGTGCGCGCGAACGTCTGGGCATGACGCAGGCCCAGCTGGCCGAGCGCGCCGGTTGTAGCCGCATCACCATTATCGCAATCGAGCGCGGCCAGGGCGCGCAGCAACGCACACTCGAGGCCGTTGCGACGGTGCTTGGGATGCAATTAGCGACCACGCAGGACGATAGTCAGGTGCGCCGATTGAGCGGCAGCGAAATGGGGAAAGCCATCAAGGCGCGACGCCTCGATTTGGGTTGGTCGCAACAAGACACGGCGGACGCCTTAGGTGTTTCGCGCGCCACTTTGATCGCCTTTGAGCAGGGGCGTGGGCTGGAGCCGGGCGTAGTTTTCCGGATCGCCGACGTCCTACGCATCAACGTGCGCCTGGATGCGGAGGCGTCAAAACCCAACCGTCTCCGCCCCGACCTGGAGGACGTAACCTGGGAGACGCTACGCGGCAAACGGTTCCCCAACGTCTGGGAACTTATGGCCGCAAATCGGGGGATCCGGTGATCACGGAGAGCCTGGAGATATTTTGCAACGACGAGCCCGTTGGCGTTCTGGAGAAGGAAAGTCGCGGCTACGACACGGAGTTCCGCTTCCGGTACCACGAGAACGTACCGGAAGACCGAGCCGTCTCTTTGACCATGCCAACCGTGGAACGTGTCTACGAGGGCTTCCGTGACCTGCCGGATGCCTTTCAGGTCTCTTTGCCTGAAGGATCTGTGGCACAGCACCTTATGGACCGCTTTGGTAAGGGGATCCGCCTGTCCGACAAGTTCGCTCTCCTGAAACTCGTGGGACGCAATATGGTCGGACGCCTCACGGCGGGAGGCCCCCGGACCCCGTTCACCCTGGAAGAGCGGCTTTTGGAAGTGGCTGACGCGGGCGGGCAAGCCGGATGGGTGCAAAATGTTCTGGAATCCGCCGGGAAAAACGGGTTCGGGGTCTCTGGTGTCATGCCTAAATTGCTCATGAGCGAGGAAGGTGACCTTGACGCCAGCGCCCGCACCCTACGACTTTCGGAATCCATCTTAAAGATGGAGAGATCACCGCACTTCGGTGTCTGTGTCGCCGAGCATTTTGCTCTGACCGCCTCAAAGAACGCTGGAATCCCGACAGTCGACTGCGATCTCAATCGCTGCGGCGATGCCCTGTTCATCCGGCGCTTCGATGTCCAGGAAGGCGGCCGCCGGCGCGGTTTCGAGGATGCCTGCGTGTTGACCGGATTCTCTCCGGTCTTCAAATACGACGGTTGCCTGGAAAAACTCTTCGTTATGATCGAGAGCTTCGTGGAAGAGGCGCATGTCACCGAAGACAAGACCCGCCTGTTGCGTATGCTTTTCCTGAACGACATCCTGCGCAACGGTGACGCCCACCTGAAAAACTTCGGCCTGATCTACACGAATCCGGGCGACGCACGGCTGGCCCCGTCCTATGATGTGCTGGACACCACCCTCTTTCTGCCGGAAGACATTCCGGCGCTCACGATTCGGCAGTTCTTCCCAAATGAGGCGCCGCAGCACAAGCGCTGGATGACCAAGAGCGACATCGACGAACTGGTCGACGTGGCGGACCTGCCATTGGTCCATGGGCACCATATGCGTGAGGAGATATTGGATTCCGTGCAGGACTCCTCTGTGGCCTACCGCAAGTTTCTCAGCGCGTCGTCTCTGGCCGCTGATCGCCGCGCGTTTGGGGTCAAGATGCTCGACTCGCTCGATGCGAGACTGCTACACCTGCGCAGCAGGCATCGGCCAACCAGCCGCCCGCCGCAAGGGAAATCCCGCATTAAGCCTACCAAAACGCCTAGCCCGGGCCTCTGATGCCAACACAACCACCGAACGCCCGAGGCGCGCCGCGTCTCCTGTTTTGCGGAGATATCCACGGCCACGCCGACCATATCCTCGAGGCCGTGGCCCTCCATCGCCCTGCGGCGGTGATCCTGCTCGGGGATGTTCAGGCGCCGTGCCCCCTGGATCAGATGTTCGCGGCGCTGGCCGACCGGACCGATCTCTGGTTCATCCCCGGCAACCATGACACCGACTCGGATGCCGACTACGACCACCTGTGGGGCTCGGCCTGGGCCGATCGGAACCTCCACGGACGAGTGGTGACGATCGCCGGGCTACGTGTGGCGGGGCTTGGAGGTGTCTTTCGGGGCCACGTCTGGGACCCGCGGTCGGAACCCGTTTTCGATTCCCCGCAGGACTTCCTGAGACGTGGCGGCAAGGGCACCCGCTGGCGGGGCGGATTGGTGCGCAAGCATTACAGCACGATCTTCCCCTCCGACATCCGCGCCTTCCGGGGACAGCGCGCGGACATCCTGGTGACCCACGAGGCCCCGGATTGCCACCCCATGGGGGTCGCCCCGATCACTGCGCTCGCTCAGTCCCTGGGGGTCCGGCACAGCTTCCACGGGCACCACCACGATTGCCTCGACTACCGGGCCGCCACCGGGCGATTGGGATTTCAGGCCCATGGCGTCGGGTTCTGCGGGATCAGCGACGAAGAGGGGAGTGTCCTATATCCCGGGGATTTCGATGCCGTTCATGCGAACCGCTGTCCGCCCGACACCGACAAACGCCGGGAGCGTCACACATCAAATCCTGGCCCGGGGCCTTTGGGCTTCTGAGGTTTGGGCGTAGTGCGTTCCCGGGCCTCCTTCTCAAGCCTGTCCGTTTCCGCCTGGTAGGCGTTGAGGTGGCTGTGAGCCACCGCCAGGGCTTCTATCAAAAGCGTGTTGTTGCTGAACGCACCAGCTCTGTCCAAGTAATACTTGGCCTCGGCCACCGTGCGATCGCGTTCGGACTGCCCGTATGGGATAGGGAAGAAGTGGGCATTGGGGTCGCCGGTTTCCTCGTCCTCGACCTCGAGAGTCCCGGGCGCTGCGATCATCGCAAGAACCCCCGGCAGAGCCAGCGCCGTCCTCAGTCCGTCTACCTCGCTCCAACCGGCATTGGGCAGGTCGACAATCAAAAGTGTGGTGACATCATCTTTATCGCGCACGAAAAGGAGGTATTGGCCGCGGAGCATATTGGTCTCGATCCCGTGAGACCGAAAAACCTCGACAAGAGCCGCCTTGTCGAAGTCTGTGGTGAGGGGAATTCTGCCACGAATATTGATCTGTCCGTTCAAGGAGCCTCCTTTAGAGCCACAAGATTGCTGGTCTGCGGTTTTGCAGGTTTGATGCGCTTTTTGCGCCCGACCTCCGGGGACTCGAAACCCGCGAGACCGCCCGTAGCCCAAACATCGGCCCAGTCGATCCCTTTTTGACCGGCGGGGATATCTTTGGGCGGCACCAGGATGACGCATGTGGTGATTCCAAGGGCGGCGAGACGGTCAGCCAACACCCAGGCATGGTGCTCGCCGATGCGGCGCGGCGTGACCAGCTTCCCGCAGCGTGCGCCCCGCGTCGACGCGGGCTCAACCGCCCGAGGCGGGCGATACAGGGCTCGATCCTTGTCGGCCCAGATTGTCACGCGGCGCACGCCGGGCGGCGGCACGAAGCCCGCAAGCATCGGACCGGAGACGCAGCTCCAGACCGCCGTGGGCGATCCCATGGAGGGATCTTTGGCATAGGTGCTCCATTGCCCCAACCAGGCCGCCAAAGCCGTCTCCAGGCCCTCGGCGACCGCCAAGTGACCGTTCTGTATCTCTCCCAGATGGATGGCGCCGCCCAGCGGCGATTGGTCGGACCCTATCAACTTTCTGGGGGCGGCCACGGGGGCCTTGCCGGTCCCGTCCGGCGCCAAATAGGTTCGGTGAAGCGTCAAGACATGACCGGCGGCGTCCCGGACGGCGGCCAATAGCGCCGGGTAGGTTCCGGTCACCTGTCCGTCCTCGTAGTAATCCACGGCAGGATGAAAGCGCACGGACTTGGGGCCAACCGCCTCGCGGATGGCGGCCCAATCGAGGCCGCGGCTGGCGAAATACCGGCGCGCCAAATCGGCCTCGGGGGCATCCAGGGAGAACGCCGAGACCCACAGGCGCCTCATGGTATTTTGGGATGTCTTCGGGGTGGTTACGACCGCCGGAGCCGGTTTCGGGGCGGGCTCCGGTCGCGGGCGTACCGGACGTGGAGGCAAGGCCCCATCCGAGGGTGTCATGCCGAGGACGGACGCCACCTCCTGCAGGGCCTCCACGAACGTCCAGTTTCGCAGCCACTTCAGAAGATCGAAGCCATTCGAAAAAGACCCGCAAGTGTTGCAGATGCCGCCGCCCGTCTCATCCACGTCGCTGAACGCACGAAACCCGTCCTTCCCGCCATGGACAGGACAGGGGATGTGCCGGACCGATCCGCCGGCACCGCCGTGATGGCGTAAGGCCACGTCGATCTCGGGGGCCAAAGACGACAGGATGCTCACCCAGCGTCCGGCGGCCGCGTCGCGCACCGCATGCCAGTCCAGCCGCTTCGCGTCAGCCATGCGCCGCCCCTCTTTGCCAATCCCGCGCGCACTGCTGGAAGAGCAGGCCGCGATCGGGGTTTCCGAGAACGACGCCCACCTCGCGGTTGGCGTTCAGGCTGGTCCAAGAGAAGTTCTCCGACCCAATAAAGGCTGCCTCCGGTCCTACGATCAGCTTGGCGTGCAGGTAGGGGTGGCGCAGGAAACGCACCCGCACACCGCTATGGGCGAGCGCACGAGCCTCTTTCCGGTCCGCGCTGCTCGAGGCCGGCAGGACAACCGCCGCATCGGGGCCCTTTCGGCGCAGGGCGGCCAGGATGGGGCGATCACGCCCCAGCTCCTCGGTCTCGACGCAGACCGGGCCGGGCTGGCCGATCAGACGCACCAGGGCGGCCGTAGATCCGGGGGAGAGTATCAGGCTCGCGCGCGGCGCCGCCCCCGCGGGGCGTCCGGCCCAGTCCGCCGCGAACACGGCCCGCAAGGCCCGGACCGCCTGGGGTTGGCGGCTGACCCAGATATACTCGCGGTTCTTGTGGAAGGCCGCATAGGTGAGATTGGCCGAACCGATTGCGATCTTGCGGCCGTCGGCGATCAGGTACTTGGCATGATCGAACCGGAACCGTTGGGGGGCGAAGCGCACATGCGCGCCGGTCGCCTGGATCGCGCGCCTCTCGCCGGAAGGTCGCCCACCATACGGATGCTGGTCCAGCAGGACGCGGATATCGACCCCATGCCGCGCGTCGGCGGCCAGGGCCGCCAGAATCTTCCGGTCGGTCACCATGTAGGCGTTGATGTCCAGTCGCCGGCGGGCCGTCCGGATAAAGGCGGCGATGGGCGCGCTGCCTGCGGCGGGCTCGATGAGCAACATGCTATAGCCCCGGCTGGGCCGCCGCCAACGGCGCGGGTTCCTTGACCGACACAGTCTCCGCGGCGCGTGCCTTCGCGTCGGGCTTGTCCTCCAGGGCCGCGTTCTGGATCGCCAGAATGAGCGGCGTGGCCCGCTCCGCGAACACGACCCGCTCCTCACCCTCGGGGTTCGAGGACCCCTTGTAGTGATTGGACAGGAAAATGGTCGGGGCGCTGAACTTCGACGCAAACTCGTTGGTCACGCCCTGGGCTGCCATCCGGTCATGGATCACCGCCGAGAAGGCTCGGGCGAACATCTCGTGCTTTGAGGACCAGTAAGTCCCCAAGGCCTCGGCATCGATGGCGAAATCCGTGAGCCTGTTGCGGGCGCTGGCGTTTTTGCCCAGCGCCTTCCAGGCCGAACGGAAAGCGGAGTAGGGAATATATCGAGCCGCCTCTGTTAAAGAAGCGATATCCGGCCTCTGGGTCGCGAAATCCGGGTGGCTGTCCATCCAGTTCTGGATACGGCTGACCTGGGCTTCGGGGTGAAACATCCAACTGCGGCCGGGGCGACAGAAGAGTTGCAGAAACAGGTGTGACCCATGCCCTTCGGTGGCCACCGCGGGCATAACCTCTTCTGCCATCCACCGCCGGAACGCGGTTCGGGCCGCAGCGGCGGCGGGGTCGGTTGTCTCCGCCGGATCCGGAAAGGTGGCGGCAAACTTCTCGAGGATGGCCAGGCGAGACTGCCGGGCCGACTCTGTGTCGCCGACGGGCCCCGCGGCGCGGCGGTGGATGGCTTCCATGAAAAGACCCATCGCCTGCCTGTTGGTGTTACCGTTGGCGTAGGCGTACCAACGCTCCTGAACCGCAGTCCCGGAGGCGAAGCGGACATCGGCGGAATTCGTGACGCCTTCCCGCTTCCCGAGCCAATCATCGAGCGCATGCGCCCACTCGTGGGCGAGCGTGCCGCTGCCCAAGGTCTTGGTCAGGTTGATCACCTCGCGATCGGACTCGTAGTGGGCGGCCGCCGAACCGCCGCGACCGCGCGCACCCAGAGCCAGGCCGAGGCGTCCATAGAAGCCCATAAACTCGGTCGGCACGCCCAAGGCCTGGGCCATGTCGAAAAAACCGTCATAGGCCCCGTCCAGCATGGCTTGCCGGTCGGCCGCGGTGACCCAGTTTCCGTACTCGATCCCCCGCAAACCAAAGGTCTTCAGCAGGATCTCTTCCGTGATGGATCCCACGCGCCGGGCGGGACCCTCGCGCTTCAGGTTGGTGAACCGTGGGGAGGGCACGCCGCGGCGGGGGATCCCCGTGCCTTCCGCGGGATCCGTGTTCGTTTGGGGGCGATGCGGCTCTCCGGTCAGCAAGACCCCATTGATCTCGGCAGCGCGGGTATCGTCGGCGTAGACCGCGATCCGCTCCGCAATCGCGATCTTCAGCGCCAAACGCCATAGGTCATCGCTGGCCCGGCCCCACCCCATCGTGGCGAAGTGGCCGATGGCCATCTTGGTGGTGTCGCCGTCAAGCATGATATCCGCCTGCGCCAAGGTCGGCTCAATAATCTCCGTGATCTCGGCCTGAATAGCGTTGGTCACAGATTCCTGAATAGGCTCTTGCAGGGCGGCCAGGGCGCCGGCCACCGGGTCGCCCAACAGTTTCATGGCCTCTGTGGCCATTTCGGAGATCGCAAGTTTCTTGCCAGCCAGGAGAGACACCATGGTGTTTAGGTTTCCGGCAAGATCCTTCGTCTTGTCCTGGATCACCTGGCGAAACAGGCCGGGCGAGGCGCCCGACGCCGCATGCTCCTTCGTGGCGGTCACAACATCCTGCGCCAGATCGTTGAGGCCCACGATCCGGTCATTCGGCTTGATGCCGGCCAGGACGTCCCGCATGGTGTGCCAGGACTGGACACGGTCTCGCAAGGCGGCGACCAGGAACGGGTACATCACCATCGCACCCTTCCGGTTTTCCGGGCGGGACCGGGCGCGCCAATAGCGACGGCGCGTCCAGTAGTCTTTGATGGCCGCCTGGGTGATCGGGGAGGCCGCCACGCTCTGGCGGATCAACTCGCGGAAATACCATGCGGCGGCGGTCCCGCCGGCCGCCTGGAAGGCCTTGAGGTCGGTCTTGGTCGGCGGCTTCCAGATCGCGTCGCGGCGCATGCGGCCTGCCACGCGACGCAGCTCGCGCTCGTCGTCGCTTTCCAACCAGGACCAATCCGTCCACGGTAAGGCGGGATCCGAACCGGCTGCCGACCCATGGTCGGACGTCTCATTGTCGCCGTCCATCGTCTCCTGATCGGCCCGCGCCCCGCGGCGCGCGCGGCGGCCGCTGGACAGGTCCTTGCGGGCCCCGCCAATCTTCACACCGGCATCGGCGCGCTCCCGTATGTCGGTCTCGGCCGTGACGATCGGGCGGATGCGCCAGTCGTCTGGCGCGAGGGTCGCGCGAAGAGCGCCCGGAAGGACCCAAAGGCCGCGATTGCGCGGCTCTTCGCCCACGACAAGCGGCGTCCCCTCCCGGTCGCGATACTCGGCGCGCGTTACGGGTTCCGCGGTCCCGCCATAGGCGGCGGCCCCTTCCGGCGTCGTCGCCCACAGTTCGTAGGCCAGTTCCTGGTAACGCCCGGGCACGGCGGCGATCCGGTTCTCCCGATCCGCGTCGGCGGCCCGCCAGAACCACTGGGCCACCGGAACGTGCGGGTCCTCCGGACGATCCTTTATCCAGGGACCGCAAGCCAGGGAATCCAGCGGGCGGATACGGGCGTAGCGGAAGTGCCCCAGGAAGGTCTCGGGCGTCGGCACGCGCAAACCGATCCACTCCATCCGCATATCGCCGCGCCGCGTACCCTCTCCGATCTTGGCGTCTATGATCCGGCCAAGTTCCGTAAACGGCTCCTTGGCCATATAGACCTGCTCGGGAGTCAAGTCCTGCTGGGCGAGCAAGCGAAACCGATACTGCGGCGGAGCCCCATCCGGTTCTTGGGGCAGACGCTCGATCCACAAGGACAGACCATAAGGCGTCAGGTCCGGCCAGAATCGCTCCTTCGGAGTCGTTGCGGTCTCTGCGCTCATAGGGCAGCCTCCTGGTTGTCCGGCTGAATGCCAGCCACGAGTTCGGCTAAAAGCTGTTCCTTGAAGGGACTTTCCAGCGCCCAGCGCGCCCCATGCCGCGCCCGGTCGATCCCGCCGTCAGGGGCGAAGGAAAACTCCCAGACATGCCCCGAGACGGTCAAAATGAACGGCTGTCCTGCCAAGGCGGGGTCATACTGCACGGTCACGGCAGACGACAGCCCGGCCGCATCCACGACGGTCAGGTCCCACTCGACCGGGTCCTGCGGGCCTTCCGCCAGAAACGTGTCGTCGTAGGGGCATTTCAACGCCACCAGACGGCTGTAGAGGGTGATTGGGGTCTCGTCTGTGGTCACCATGGCAGTGGATATGCATCTCCGCGTTTAGGTTTCTTAGGAGATACTCGCGACCGCTTTTTTTTTGGGGTATCTGGCGGTTGAGTAACCGGCTCGGCGGCAACATGCGGGGAAGGCCGCATCCCGGCGGCATGCCCGATCAATGGCTCCAGGACCTCGACGCGAGACAGGTCGTTGATCTCCTGGGCGCGCGTCATCGCGACGTACAGGATACGGGCGTCCTCGTCGGTCATGCCGGACCCCTCGATCTCCTGATCGTCGCAGTCTTTGCGGGCCTTGCGCGGGTTGAAGTCGGTATCCAGAAGGACGCGCGCGGACTCAAGGCCCTTGGAGGCGTGGCCGGTGCAGATCACGATGCCGTCTTTCCGGCCTGCCCGGTAGGCATCCCCTGCCGCCTTCATTTTGTCAATGAGAGTCGCAGCGCCATGGGTGTCCATCAGGTTCAGGAGCGTCTTTATCCTCTTGCCATCATCGGATTCAGCGTGCTCCATCAGCTCGTCGAACGAGGAAAAGATGGCATAGTCAGAACTCGGCGACGGCGTGCCGCCGTTGCGAAGCGTCTCGATGTCACTGATCTCGCGCGCCACATCCTGACCTTTCGGCAGCAGCACGGTCATCCCGGCGTCGGACAGCACGACGGCGTGTTCGGCCACAGATTTGTTGTTGCGGCACAGGATCATGGTCGCCTCCGGTAGGCGCAAACTGTGAGCGACCGGGGTAGATTTGGCTGGATTCCCGAACACCAGGTCTTCCTCGAGCCCGAAGGACTGGCGCAGCCAGGCATTGGCGACATGGGCCGTCTCTGGGCCGAAGCGGAACGATTGTCGCAGCCGCAGACGTTGGTCCACCTCGACCTGGGACAGGGCGTCGACGCTCCCGCGCCACTCATAGATTTGCTGGAACGGATCCCCCACGGCAATGATCTGGCGCCCGAGGCTGGCCAGATGGCGGACAAGTTGCAGAATCAGGGCATTGGAGTCCTGAAACTCGTCGACCATGATCAACTGTTCTCGCGGAGGCGCGACACGTCCGGCCACCACCATGCGGACGTACTGCTTGAGATACATATCGTGCGTAAATGGGAGATCCGTGATCTGATTGCCGCGATACGCCTTGTCGCCCCGCTCCCGTTCCGGTAACAGCCGATCGGCCAATTCGGCCGCGGCGGGCACCACGGTTTCCCGCAAAATCGCCACCTCGGATGGGATTAGAACATCGGCCCATTTTCCGAGACGGAAATGTTGCGGGCCTAGACGAGCGTCTGCCGAATGGCACCAAGCGGCCATTGTCGCGGTCACCATATACCCCAGGCTTGGGGCCGGTATCGTTCGGGTCTCGAACGTCGCAGGTCGTAGACCCAAGATATCCGCAACACGCCGCCCCGTGGCATTACCAGGCTTCTGCCCAGGCCACACGGCGCCCCGGTATCCACACATGGGCCCATAGGCCAGACCATGCGTCGTCTTGCTTAGCACCAGGCCTGGCGGAAACTTCTTTTCGCCTTCCTTGGCCAACGCCGTGTTGTAGGCCAAATACAGCATCGACCGGCGCGAGCCAATGGCGTTGGCTACGGCAATCAGCGTGCTGGTCTTGCCGGCGCCCGCACAGGCCTGGACGGCGATATTCTGGCCGTCGACGGCGGCGTCCACGACAGCCTGTTGCTCTGGGGTATTTTTGTAGGCTGGGCCGCTGGTCATGAGGTGGGCGCTCCGGCATGATGCACTATACATGCAGTATACCGCAGTACGACCCATAAAAAAACCCGGCGCGAGGCCGGGTTTAATGCCACAGGGAGGTAGCAAACAGGCTTGGTTGGCGAGCCATGGGGGGAGGCTCGGGTCCGAGTAACCTGTTACGCGGTAAGACTAGAGTATACCTCCTAAAGAATCAACAAAGTGGGAATCAAAACGGTATCTCGTCGTCAAAGTCCGCGCTCGGTGCCGGCGCCGCGGGGGCTTTCTTGGTGTCTACCGCCTCAGCGGTCGCTTCGGGTTTCGACGCCAGCACCATTCGTGGCGAACGCAAGGACATATTGACATAGGTCACGCCATCCTTTTCGGACGTCTTCACGTTCAAAAAGCCCTCAGCCTGAACGGCATCACCCTTCTTCATGGAAGCGATGCCGTTCTTCTCAGCATAGGGCGCATTGAACAAAATACTGAAATCATTGCGCGATGTGTTGACCCACTCTTTTTCTTTGTTGAAGTAACCCTCGTTCGAGAGCACGACAGCTTCAATGTACTCCTTCCCGTTGATGGTTTTTTTGGCGGGATCGCGGGCAAGATGCCCCTTAACAGTAACCTTGGTGGTCATAGCAACATCCTCTCTCAGTGATCGGTTTCGTCCAATACGGCCATACATCTCTCGGTAGTTGACCGTGCGTCCGACGCGTAATCTTAATGCAGAGTAGAATATATCACAATCATAGTATACACGATTCTAGCGAGAGACCGCTCCCGATACCCCGGCGGAGACCCCGAAAGGAACCCCGCCCCGCCGAATGTTCCACGTGGAACACTCTAGCAACACTATACCGCATACCTCGCGCTAATCCGATATGCCGGGGTTGTGCGCGCCACGCAGCGTCGGATCTTTCACTGGGCGAACAGCAGGTCCGCCGGTTGCCGCCAAGGCCTGGGCCCGCCCCAATGCCTCGCCGGCGAACTGCGTAAATCGGGCCGCCACGTCCTGGAACGCCGGAGTGGCGCCCCAGATCATGGCGCGGCAAAAATGGTCGTAGCGGTTGCGGGTCGCGGGATCCGTCGCAACCGCGTTCAGGGTCTCCTGGAGAATGCCCCAATGGTTCTCGCGAAACGCGGGGAACTGGTTGCCATAAGTCGCCTGATCGCGGGCGACAACGCCCGCCAGAAGAGGGGCGATGTGGTCGATGGAGACGGCTTTGGGGGCGCGCTCGACGATGTGATAGATGTCGTACAGGTGGCGCACCAGCCGGTCATCGTAGGCGCCGCGGCCCAGCCCGGCCTGGTCCTGGGCGGTCCGGCGCAGGTAGCCGACAACCTTGTCGGCCACGGTATCGGCGATACTCACCACGGGCACGACCGGGGCGGGTGCGCCCCCTTCCTGCGGAACGCCGATACGATCCAGGATCGTGCGCAAAGGGCGCAGATTGATGGGCGAGATCGGATTGAACGCAGTGATCTCGAGCTTGATGTGTGGGCGCAACGCCTCGTCCTGCCCGGCAAAGGCGCTCTGGTAGGCGAATTGCCCCATGATGTACTCGTTGCCGTTGCGGCCCTTCATCTCACCGTCCAAGGGGAACCCGGCCTGGGTCACGGCGGCCTCGATCGCTGCCTTGACGGAGGAGAGAAAACGCCGTTTAGGGCCTTGTCCCGTAACGTCGTCTGGCACCACGATCCGGAAATCCGCGTCTTCAGACATGCGGTCGATGACGCAATGGGCCTGGGAGAGGGCGGTGCCGCCGCAGAAGATGATCTGGGCGCCCAGGGCGTCCCCGGCGCGACAGACGGTGGCGATTACATCACGGACGAGGACGTCTTTTTCCAGCATGGACTCTGAGAGATTAACGATCCCTTCTTCCCGGGCCGCCTGAATGGCAAGGATCTGGTTACCGTCGAGATGTTTCATAATTGACCACCCGTTTGCCGAATCCGAGCTTTCGCACAATGCGCGCGCGGCCCACATCATAGGCCAGCCACGCGGGCACTTGCGTCGTCCGTCCTGCGTTATAGTCGCGTATGGCGCTGTTCGGGCGCGGATCAACGCCCAACTTCAATAGGATCTCTTTGACGGACTCATCAATCCCGGCCGCCGGGACAAAACGCCCGGTCCATCTGCTCGGTTTCGCCCGAGCATAAGCCCCGTAACCCACTCGGACCAACACCCCATCCCGCACCAGGGCGGCCAGCGCCCGGGTCAACGCGGACGGGCTGGCCTGCGGCACGGCCCGTGCGAATTCAGCGCGCAGGAAGGCGTTTTCCCGGGGACGGGAGGTCAGAAAAGCGACGATCGCTTGACGGGTCTTGGGCGTCTTCATGGCATCAACTTAGCATAACGCGCATTGTTTGTCTATTGTGCGTTGCCATCAGATCGGCCGCTCGATGACCTCGCGAGCAATCTGCTCCAGGATCTGCCCGGAGGCTGTTTCGGAGGTCTCGTTGCCACCTTTGTCCATGGTGGCCCGCAGACGCTTATCCATCTCACCTTCGATGGTGCCGCCTGGGTAGGCGATCGCCAGGCGCCGGCGGGCCTCGGTCACCCCGACAGCCGCCGAGACCATCGCCATGACTGCATTGTCGGCTGGCGTCGTGGAGAGCGCCCACAACTCGATAGGGCCGCGCGCATAACGCAGCTTGGCTTGATAGGTGCCCCGCTGGGTCATGAATCGGACGAAGACGTGCGATCCGTCCCGGTCTGGTTTGCGCATGTTCTTGATGATCGAGATGGCTCCGTCGCTCAGACCGAACATCCCTTTCAGCTTCTCCGCGTCCTCGCCGCCGCCCACGCCAAAAATCAGCAGGGTCGTGGCCAGCTCCCGCAGGCTCGACGAGAAGTCCTCCGGGCGCTGAGAGAACAGGCTCACGCCCACGTTGTACTTCGGCCCCTCGCGCACATCGATGATGACCTGATCCTGGACGCCTTTATGGCCGCCCGTGCGGTGGAACTCGTCATAGACGATCTCTTTTAAGTCGCGCTCGGTCTCGCGCGCGCGGGCCTCGATATAGCCCCGGTAAATGGCCGGCAACTGCTTCTCCGACAGGTTCTGGTAGTCCTCGGCCCGCTCGTAGAAGGAACTCGCGCCCACCTGGCGGGCCAGCAGGTACATGATAGCGGCCTGCCGGTGATCGCGCGGGTTGTCGCTCGGTACGGTCACCTCCGCCAAGTCCAGGGCGAGGACGCGCGCCCCACGCACATCAAACTTTGTCGGGCTCGTCAGGATGGGCAGCGACCGCGAGACCTCAGTGATAGACCGGAAGATGTAATCGGTCACGGTCTCACCGGTCGGAGTCTTCATGTCCGCGTATGTGGGATTGACATGCCGGTCGCGGGCGAGCCCGGCCAGATCCGGGATCGTCGGGACGGCCTGTGCCTGGGCGGCGCGCGCCAAATCCACGCGGTTGGCCCGGAACAAGAGGTCGGCCGCTTGCCACCAGGTGTCCGGCGTCGCGCCGATCTCCGTGAGCGCCGCGTCCACGTCCGGGCTGACGCCCGGGTAATACATGCGAGGGTGGGCGTGGGGCGCGCGGTCCTCGTAGACTCGTTCCACCAGGGACTGCAGGGCGCCATCGACGCCCGCCGGCGGTGTTTTTTCACCCAGCGGCGTACAGAGCGTGGTCAGCATGTTGATGATGAAGTTGCTTTGGACGCTCAAAGGAAACCGCAGTCCCAACGGCAGATCCATAGGATTGATCGCAAACCGGGTCGGGTCCATCTGGACGCGGTAATGCTGGAAATACTCCCGATGCTCGGGGCGTGCGGCGTCGCGCAACAAGCGGATCAGTCCCAGCGACGACCACCCCGAGTCAATGATGAGGATGCGGGGGATGCGTTCCTGGCCGGGTTGCAGCACGATGGACAGCAACCGTCCGTTCGAGGCCAGGGATTTTCCCATGCGCATCGGCGCGGTGCCCAAAGACACACGCGAGGTCATAAGGAACGAGGCCGGGTCAATAGGGTAGAACGCCCCATCCTCGGTCCGCATATCGACAGAGCCCAGGTTCCAGGGCGATACCGGACGCGACAAGGGCATCATCCAGAGGGCTTCCGAGATCGGGGCCGGCAAGACCCAGGAATCGACATCCGGCGACAGGGCGGGTGTGATCTGCGCCAGGGCGCGGATCGGGCGCGCCAGGCGTTCCGAGGGCTCCGGGCGGGCCGATCCCGCACCCCAGCCCGCGAGCATGGTCCGCAGTTGCGAGGCGCGGGAATCCGCTTCTTCCAGGGTCTTACCCCAGGTGGCGACCAGTATCCGCAGATCCACCACCGTCCCGTGGTCGACTTCGACCCAGTCCTTGAGCGCCTTAGCGGCCGCCACGAGCTGCCGGTTGACCGCCGAGGTCGCAGAGAGCCCCTTGGCCAGAGTGTGCTTGAGCCCCATAACCGCGCCCAGGCCGTTGCCGGCGATGCGGATCCGCATCCGAAACGGCAGGCGTCCGGCGCGCAGCAGGAGACGCGTGAAGGGTTCGGTCGTCGTGGGACCGATGCGCAGCCCCATGACGCGGTAGTAGCGGCCGCCCACGGCCACCGCAGGGCCTACACGCGCCATGTCTCCGATGATAACCTGTTCGGCGATCGACGGGGCAAACAATCCCGTCACCGCAGCGGCAGAGCCCCCGTTCGTGACGAGCGATCCGCGTACCGGGTCGCCGGCAAGAAACGGCCGCCAACCGTCCGGCGTCTCGTTCGGATACAGCATGCGCCGCGACAAAGCGAGCGCATCTTCGGCCAGCATGGGTTCCAGGTCGTAGCCGCAAGCCTCGGTCTCGACTTTGAGCGACCGGACGGACGACTCGTGCCGCGAGCGCAGGGCGTCGTCGGCGCGCGCGAAGATCCCGATCCCTGGGGCGCCTTTGCGCGACTCACGCACCAGCGCCTTCATCATCGCCTCCCGCTCGTGCGGGTCCGCCGGCCGCGGCGTCCAGACGCCGATGGTCGCGTTCTCTCCCGTGACGCGTTCACTCAACACCTGCTCGCGCTCATCCAGGAGGTCTTCCAGGTCTAACCCATGGACATGGGCGGCTTGACGGAGGTACCGGGTGTTCGCCGCAATCTGGGTGGGGCCGCGCTCCGGATCCCGCTCGAACTCCATAGTGATGATCGAGCCGTCGGCCAGGATGCCAGGCATCTTGTTAGTTAGGGTGCCGATCAACGCATCCATCCCGTCGGTCGGCAATCCGCGCAGGCCGCGGGCCTGAAACACCGTGCCGTACTCGCCGCTTGCGGTCAGCAGTAAGGTTCGCTGTCCGTTTGTGTCCAGATCGGCGGCTGCGACCCGGCAGTATTGTTCGCCATTCCCGCCCAGGGCGCCGATCATGCCCCAGAGCAAATTGTCGGCCATCTGGCGGAGCTTGTTGATCACGCGGCACCTCGCATCACGGGTTTCATGAACAAGAGCCCCATGCCGGCCCCCGAGGGGAGCGAGACCGTCGCCGGGATGTTTGCGTTATTGCTCAACGACTGGGCCATCGTCTGTCCCATGGTGCCCAGCGCGGCCTGGGTCGCGTACTGGGACGCCGAACTGCTCTGCACGGCCAGACCGGAGCCCGTAACCGTCGTGGTCCCCGCGTTCTGGAAGGCCTGCCCGTACCCCTCCAGGTACGCCGCGCCCGCTAGTAAGCCGAACCGCTCGAAATAGTGATGGTCGACGTTGCCGTGCAGGAAGGTCGTTCCCGTGTTAGGGCTGACCGCGATCACATCCACCGGAATCGATCGCCCATGATGGACCAGTTGCGAAAAGGTCAGCACTAGCCGGTCGTTTGTGTCTTGAAATTTGCCTATCAGATTGTCACCCCGGAAAGGCGCAGAGACCATGCGGCATACCACGGGGCCGTTCACGCGGGAATTGACGGCGGTGATGGTGACGCCATACAGGATGTGTCCCGCCAGGATCAAGGGGCGCGGCGCTGTGGAGGCGGCCGCGGCCGACGTCGCTTGACTGCCGGCCTTTTGCGCCGTGGACGAATGCGTCCCGCCGCTCTGAACGGACTCCGCTTTGCGCAGGACGCGAGACTTACCCTTTCGGCGCCGCCGATGGGGAATGATCCCAAGGCTCTGCTCGATTACGCCGCCTGGGCGTTGCCAGGCGACCACCAGCTGGCCCAACTCCTGGGCCCCCGGCATGGGCGCCCGGCGCCCGGGTTGTTGTGGCAGCCCCCGCTGAACCTGCGCGACAGCCTGCGCGGTGGACGGCGATTGCGCCTTGGGCTGCGCATGAAACAGGCCGGTCGGTGTCGGCACATAGGATGACCGCTTTTTTTCCTGACGCTTCTCGTACTTCTCCGCTTTTTTGCGATACACCTTGTTCGAATATCCGCGCCCACCGATCAGCCGCTGGCCTCCAGTGTTAGGCACCGGCGCCGCCGCCGGGATCGTCTTTTTGGGTTTCTGGGCATCATGCGTAATGAGCGCCGCGGCGCCGGCCGCGATAACCAACCCCCCGCCCATCAGGATGGCGATACGGACACCATGCCAGTCGCGCGGGGGTTTCCCGGGCTTGACTAACGGCTGCTCATTGGTCTGATTTTCATCTGCCACGTTTGCCCCCCTGTTTCTTGACGAGTTGTAGGTGGCCGCCGCTATGACCGAATCCGCGCTCATGCAGATGCAGCGGCCACGATCGCATTTGCCCTTGGGCCGTCATGATGAGGATCGAGTGAATGGCCGAAAAATCGTACACCGTGTCGCCATGCGCCATGGCACGGCTGCTCCACGCGGGCGACAGGAGCGCGGCATGCCCAGATAACCGCAGGTAGATCGTGTGACCCAGTCGCCACGCCTGGGCGCCGGGCGGGACCGTGATCCGATGCGCATGCGGACCGGGCGGCAGCCCCGCCAACGCCTGCATCAAAGGGGTGGTATGCACCTCAAATGAACGGTTCGAGAGGGTGGCGGCCCCGGCGGATGTCGCGAGGGCCTTCTGGTCGGGCGGGGAGAGCCCGGCGACCCGCACGACCGCCAAAGAGTCCACGACCGGCTGGCCGCTCACCGCCACAAAGGAGATCGGGATATCCACGCCGGCCAGAACCGCGTCCCACCCCACCCGACGCGGGTAAGGGTTGACGCCGGCGACCGTGAGCATGACGGTGTTCGGGGCCGTGGGAAACTGCCGGATCTCCAGCCCGGTTTTGGGCGCATAGGTCGCGGTCACGGGCCACGCCTGGCCGCGCTGGTCAACGAACGTGATCGAGGTCACATAGCCGCGCGCGACTGGGATGCGCAACGGCGGGGCGCCGGGGCCCGGTTGATAGGACAGAACCACCGACATAGTGTGAACGGCGCGCACCGGGCGCGAGGCGGCCAGTTGACTCTCCCGGTACCGGCGCTTGGCCTGCTCGATCTCGTGCGGCGAAAGCGGAAATTTGCCAAGCAACAGACGGCGAAACTCACGGACCGGCAAGCCGTTTTGGTGCTGGTGTGCGCGCGCGGCCTTGTGAGGGTGGGCGGCCGCCATATCTCGCGGCACAGGATGGCGCGCGCCGCCGGGCTTGGCCGCCAGACACGGCGTCCAGACCGCGGTTGCAACCAAAACCGCCAGCGCGCCTTTGCTCAACGAGCGCCGTTGGCTCATACGCCGATCGTTTCGGCGCTGGACGGGACCACACCCCGGAAGCGGCGCAGCGAGCGCAGCGCCTGACGGGAATACTCTGTGTCCTCGGACGCGGGAAGAAGGTCGGCAAAAGAAAGCATAACCAGGATCTCCGCGGAAGACAGCGGCCCCGCAACGATGACGTCCACCATGTTGTTGAAGGCGGACTCCGCATCCGGGCTGTCCAGCAAGGCATCCAGCCAACGCCAAACCTCCTGGGTCGCCGCCAGGATATGCGTATTCTCTGCCCTGATGGGTATGAGCGCATCAAGCGTGTCCAGGATGAAACGCGCGGGATTCTCGTCATCCCGCAAAACCGTCTTTCGTTCCTCGACGGTCGCCGCGTTCAGCACCACGCCGATTTGTTGCCATGCCAGTTTCGTCATTCGCATTGCTTGTCCTCCCCTTCGCCTTACTGGACCGACAGACTGGCGACGGCCACGCCGTGCGCAAAATCGTCGGGATTTTCCCGCACCAACAGCATCTTGATCGTGACCTTCTGCGTGACCTGCCCTTGCACTCCGAGGTAGGTCACGATCAAGGGAATTCGCAGCGACCACCCGTAGTGTCCGGAGAGCGGGCCGGCGTTCGACAACACGCCGTTGCCGAGCAGTGTCGGCGCCTCTTTCGGGACCGCCGACACGATGAGCCGTTCCTGCGCAACCGATGGCAGCAGTTTCTGGCTGATCGACTCCCGCCAGGACTGATACGCAGTCGGCAGCATGTTGGGTCGCGACCGGGCCACGTCGCGGCGCAGGTGCGCATAGTCGAGGGTGTAGAGGCGTGTCGCGATCGTCGCCGCCAGATTGGTGATCGTCATGCGATCGAGCAGCGGGGCGGTCAGCGGGCGCAATCGCACGATCCGGCCATTGGGCGAGGTCGCAAAGTA